>Ga0189284_100150_pt1 | contig 94671 bp, 90 predicted proteins | sample N32C7minimetaG_FD_130314 | JGI IMG/M metagenome (GOLD analysis project Ga0189284, IMG submission 130314) | Marine microbial communities from the Costa Rica Dome - N32 C7 mini metaG | ecosystem: Environmental > Aquatic > Marine > Oceanic > Photic zone | place: Costa Rica: the Eastern Pacific...
ACCTGAAGGCGCGGTGCGATGTCGGCACCGAGATCGGCCGGTGACTTTTCGTCGATCGGCTTTTTCTTTGCTTTCATGATGTTTGGCAGTGATGCGTAACGTGGCTCGTTGAGGCGCAGGTCACATGTCACGATGGCTGGTGAATTGAGGCTGACTGTCTGCAGGCCACCATCAATTTCGCGGGTGACGTTGATCTTGTCGCCTGCCAGCTCGATCTTGGAGGCAAATGTGCCCTGCGGCCAGCCGAGAAGGGCTGCCAGCATCTGACCGGTCTGGTTGCTGTCGTCGTCGATTGCCTGTTTGCCAACGATGACGAGGCCTGGCTGTTCTTCTTCGACGATCGCTTTGAGCACTTTGGCAACGCCGAGTGGTTCGACCACTTCGTCGGTTTTTACCAGAATGCCGCGATCAGCGCCCATAGCGAGTGCTGTACGGATGGTTTCCTGAGCCTGCTGAGGACCAACAGAAACGACGATTACTTCCGTCGCTGTGCCAGCTTCTTTCATGCGGACTGCTTCTTCGACGGAAATTTCGTCGAATGGGTTCATGGACATTTTCACGTTGGCGAGTTCGACACCGGTCTGATCCGATTTCACACGGACTTTGACGTTGTAGTCGACGACTCGCTTGACGGGAACGAGCACTTTCATTGAGCTGAACTCCTGCGCGTTGCCTGGCGTTGGCCGTTAAGTATTGGCGTTTGCCTGCTGAATAAGACTTGCCTCACTCCTCCGGCGCAGGCGACAGCAACTGCGCTGCACTCACGTCAATCCGGATGAGGAAACTCACGTTTTTTGGCGACCTTGAGGGTCACTTTCCTTGCGGTGCGGCAACCTAGTCCGCCCCTTTCGGCCTGTCAATTAGCACAGATCGGGCAGAAGTACAGGAGAGGAGATAAATATCGGGACGATTTGTCGCTAAAGCATATCCGCTTTATTGTTATGGTTATAAATGACGGGCGGGTATATTTTTACACCTTTTGGACTGGAGTGTTCAGGCGTAGGCTCTTGGGTGTGGGAGAATCGTCGATGCCGGGGGAGGAAAGCATGAGTGCGCGCGTCAAACATTTGAACGGTCGTTTGCCGTCTGTCGTAGAGGATGAAATTCATCGCCTGATGCTGGTGGATTACCGGATTGCGGCGCTCGTTCTGGTGCCAACGGCTGGTGATTTTTCCGGGCCGTTGAAAGTGGCTTTTTCGACGCGCCGTTTCAGTGATCTGACAGGCTATGAGAATGCACAGGTTGCGGATCGGGAGACGGACTGGTTGCAAGGCCCGGAGACAGATGCGCAAGCGCTTGAGGATATCAGAGCGGCTGTTGTTGCCGGTGAAGAAGCGGAAACACATCTTTTGTCCTACACCAATGCCGGAGATGCTTTCTGGGCACGCGTTCAGGCGCATCCGCTGAAGCGGCGTGACGGTGTTATGGATGGCGTGTCTGTCTTTTTCTCACCGGCGGAAAAGACCCGGGCCAGCTACCTCAGCGATGTGTGGTCGCGGATTGAAGCGGCGTGGGGGGATGAACACCAGCAAGCGGATGATGATCGTTTCTGATGCCCGTTTCGGGTGCTCTTTCCTGATGGGGGCAAGTTCTGTTGTTGTGCCTATCTGTTGGCGCCCGGGGTCCAGAGAACATCTGCCTGGCCGTTCTGATTTGCAGCGCGGGCGGCGACAAAAAACAAATCCGACAATCTGTTCAGATATTTGATGGCGGCTGGGTTCACGAGACCGGGTTCTGCCTCACTAAGAGCTGTGATGAGCCGTTCGGCGCGGCGAGACACGGTGCGTGCCAAGTGCAGGTGGGCAGCTAGAGCGGAACCGCCCGGCAGAATGAAAGAGTTGAGGGGGGCAAGAGCAGCATTCAACTGGTCTATCTCCTGCTCAAGCCGTGTGACTTGTGCATTTGTGATGCGCAATGGCTCGAAGTCGAGCGGTTCCCCATTGTCCGGGAAACACAGGTCGGCCCCCAGATCGAAAATATCGTTCTGTATCCGGGCGAGAATCTTGTCGAGTGCCGGGTGATTTTCGGTATGCAGCCGGGCCAGGCCGATGACTGCATTGGTCTCGTCAGTCGTGCCGTAGGTTTCAACACGCAATGCGTGTTTGGCAATGCGCTCCCCGGTGCCGAGGGCTGTTGTGCCAGCGTCACCGGTACGTGTGTAGATTTTGTTCAGGACAACCATGTGTCCTTTGTAGCGCGTCTCGTTGTGCTTGTCTTGTTATACGCGGCCATAAGGCAACATGCGTTTCAGGACAGTGTCCTTCTGTACGAAGTGGTGGTAGAGCGCGGCGGCCACATGAAGGAGGACAAGAGCCACAAGCAGTCTGCCGTTCAGTCCGTGAAGGACGTGGAAGATTTTGTGCAGGCTTTCATTCGCGGCCATGCCTACGCTCATCAGGCCGAAAGGGCGTACATCATAATCAGCAAACATCGACTGTCCGAGGCCGAAAAGTGGTTGCAGGATCGTGAAAAAATAGAGGCTGTGGTGGCTCATTTTTGAGGCTGTCACCTGCCAGCCCGGCATATGATCGGGCAAGGCTGGCGGTGTATGGTTTCGTCGCCAGAGAAGCCGGGCTATCATAAGCAGGAAGACAGATACGCCCAGGCTGGAATGAATAACCAGCGTTTGAACCTTTTCGCTGATCTCCATGTCCTCAAGGCCCCAGCCGAAGGTCAGCATGATGATCATGAAAAGGGCTACGATCCAGTGCAGGGCTTTGGCGACCCCGTCATATTTGTTCGGTGCGGATGTTTCGCTCGTGGTCATCTGACAGTCTCCCCATCTTCCATATGGTCTTCTGGAGAGGATGAAGCGCTGACTATTCCAGATCAAGCTCTATTATGATGAGATGATCAGATTGCGCCTGTTTCAGTGATTGCTGCAATTGGGGTTGCCGTGACACAGGTCGCGTTTGCGTGTTCCCGACCGTTTTCGTCGTAGACGCTGCAATTGTCTGCGCTTTCACACCAGTCGCGTACCAGGTTTTCACGACCTTCCTGGGTGCAGGCGCTGAGTATGAAGGCTGAAAAGGCCATGATTGCGACGAGGCGGGTCATTGCGAACTGCTTTCGCCTGGTGCGGTTTCAAGCGTCAGCAGGTCGCCCGGGGTACATTCCAGTTCGCGGCACAGCGCTTCCAGTGTTTCAAAGCGAACACCTTTCACTTTTCCTGATTTCAGGAGTGAGAGATTAGCCTCTGTCATGCCAATGCGTGCGGCGAGATCCTTGGACCGCATTTTGCGTTTTGCGAGCATGACATCGAGGGTCACGATGATGGACATAAGCCCCTCTCTTTCTCTTTCGTCAGATGATTTCAGCGTTTTCCTGCGCGATGCGCGTTGCTTCTGCCATGACCCAGGAGATGATGACAATCACCGTGCCTACAATAGCCATGCCCAGGTGATTGCTGGAGAGGCTTACCGCGAGCATGCGCTCTCCTGCTGGTTGATCGAAGGAGAGCAGGACAGACAGGGCGCTGTGAAAGAGGATGTTGACCGGCATCATGATGATGAGTGCCCATCCCATGTTCCGGAAACACCGGACTGTCTCGCTGGTGAAAACCTGTCCGGTTGCATAGAGGCCGAACAGTTTTTGCAGATTAAACAGCGCATAAAGTGTGACGGCCAGGGGGAGCAGGTTGAGGCTGGCTGCCAGCCAGCGTTCTGTTGCGGTCAGCGGACCTACCTCGTCGAGCGTGAAGTGGATGTCGAGGGCTTCCAGGTCGAGGAACATCCAGGTCAACACTATTCCGACGGGCAGCGCCGGGATCAGGGTAAGGATGAGTTTTTGCAGGACATTGCTGGTGCGCCGAATTTTTTCAAGATCTGGGTGAGTTGTCATCAGGTTCTCCGGTGTTGGACCTGATGACCATCTCACAATAAATAATTATTTTAAATAGATAATTATTTATTCCCTTAATTGTTTTCCGGGTGGTGGACCCTGGTGTTCAGGGGCTGCTTTTTCAGCCTGGTTCCGCCCCATCACCTGCTGATCGATCCGGTTTGTCGGCGTTCTCGTCAGCTTAGCTTCTGGCGCCATTTGGCGATGGCGGTCCCGATCTCGTCCGGACAATCCTCCTGAATAAAGTGAGAGCCTTTGACCGTGACTTCCTCCTGGTTTTTCCAGGACCGGCAGAATGCGCGTTGCGCCCCGATCAGGATGGCCCCCGGTTCCGCATTGATGAAGAGTTTGGGCAGATCGTTTTCCGCCATCCATTTGGCGTAGTCGGCGACGATTGTCACGACATCGGCGGGTTCGCCGCCAAGAGGGATCTGTCTTGGCCAGGTGAGGGTCGGCCTGCGGTCTTCGCCCTTGTTCAGGAACGGGCGGCGATAGACCTCCATCTCCGCTTCAGTGAGGCCGCGCAAGACTGACCCCGGCAACACACGTTCGATGAAGATATTGTTTTCGAGGATCATGTCTTCGCCCGCGGGTGAGCGGAAACCCTGGAAAACGCCGGTTGCCTCCTTGGACCAGTCCGCCCATTCGAGCGGGCGTACGATCCCTTCCATGTAGGCAATGGCCTTGACGGCGTTGCGATGCCGGTTGGCCCAATCGAAGCCAAGAGCTGACCCCCAGTCGTGAATAACGAGGGTCACGTTTTCCGTGACACCCAATGTCTCCAGCAAGGCGTCGAGATAGTCGCGATGTTCGACAAAGCGATAGCTGTCGGTATTCACATTGTCGAGCTTGTCGCTGTCGCCCATACCGATCAGATCGGGTGCGATGCAGCGCCCCTGGTCTTTCAGGTGCGGCATGATATTGCGCCACAGGTAGGATGAGGTGGGATTGCCGTGGAGGAAGATGATGGGGTCACCTTGTCCCATTTCGACATAAGTCATCTTCTTGCCTTTGACAGTGACCGATTTTTTGGGGTGTTCGGCAGTGGAAATTGTCGTACTCATTCTGTTTCCTTTCCCGGTGTTTTCAGCTTGGGTTGTTCATAGGCTGGAAAATTGTGGCGCGCGTTTTTGCAGGAAGGCGGTTATGCCTTCCTGTCCTTCGCGGCTCTCCGATTGTGCGGCGATTGCCCGGCCTTCAAGCTCCATCTGGGTTTCCATGCCATTGTTGAAACTTTCAGCCAGGAGACGTTTGACGGTGCCATAGGCCTGTATCGGGCCCTGCGCCAGTTGTTGCGCAAGCTTGCGGGCTTCGGGGAGAAGGTCGGCATCGGACACGACCCGTGTGACCATCCCCCACTCCAGAGCCTCTGCGGCGGTCAGCCGTCTGTTGGTCAACATTAATTCCTGTGTGCGTCTGAGACCGACAAGACGCGGCAGGAAGTAGCTCGAGCTGCCATCCGGTGTCAGGCCCGCGCCGGTATAGGCCATTGTGTATTGAGAGCTTTCAGCAGCCAGTACAATGTCACCTGCCATGGCCAGGCTGAGACCCCCACCAGCCGCCATGCCGTTGACGGCGATGATGAGTGGTTTTTCCATGTGTGCAAAGCGTGTGATGCAGGCGTGCAGGAGCGTGGCCATTTCAGACAGGGCGTCTCTGATCCCGTCACCAAGAGAGGCGAAGTAGCGCAGATCGCCGCCAGCGGAGAACATTTTGCCGTTGCCGGTCAGAATGATGGCACGAATATCCTTGTTCCCGTCGCAATGCATCACCGCGGTCAGCAACTCGCGCATCATCTCGACGTTCATGCCGTTGGCAGCGTCCGGGCGGTTGAGTTGGATGGTTGCTATTGTATCGGTGATGGCAAACTCGATGGTCTGGAGATCTGGCACTGTCATGAAGGTTCTTTCTCTTTTGGGTTATCTGTGTCGGGTGTGTGGCCCACCTGGCGGGTCTCGCTTGCGCCGTAGGCCGCCGCCGCATTGAGCAGCTCATCTGCTAGATCTTGGTCGGCAACGGCTCGGGCCAGCACCATTCCGCCCACACAAAGGCTCAAGAGACCGATCGCGGTCTGCCGGTCGTGAAGCGCGCTGGTGTCATCGCTGATAAGTGTGGCCAGGCGGCTTAGAGAGACATTCAGTTCCTGCTCGAAGATTTCGGGGAAAGGGCCTCCGCTTTGGGCAAACTCCCTGGCCAGGCTGGCAAACGCGCAGCCTTCGCCCGGGTGGTCGCGGTGGCGTTCGGTCAGATAGGTTGCACACAGATGAGCGGCTCTCCGGTCACGGGGCTGCTTTTCGGCGGAGCGAAACCAACCTTCCCGATGATCAAGGGCGGCGTGAAAAGCGGCCTCCACCAGCGCGTCCTTATTCTCAAAATGTGCATAGAACGCGCCGTGTGTGAGCCCTGCAGCGGCCATCACATCGTTCACCTTGAGGCCGGCAATGCCGCGGTCGCGGATGAGTACGGAGGCGGCTTCGACAATGCGGTCTCTTGCGCGTGCTTTTTCGTCTGCTCGTATTCCCATAATGACAGCCTGTGTAAGCCTTTCCGGTGTATTGAATTTCGTATGATAATGATCATACGAAAGGGTGTGAAAAACGGGGCCGAAGCCCCGTTGCTCAAATTTCTCTGATGTTCCTTAGAACTTGTAGCCGTAGCGTACGCCAAGGTTGGTCAGGCCTTCATTTTCAGAACACAGGCTCGCATTGGAAATGTGTTCTGCGGTGACCATAAGGCGGTGGTTCTCTGTCAGCTTGTAGCCGAGCGAGACGCTTTCGTGGAAGTTCCAGGTGCAACCGAGTTCGTTGGATTTTGTCGAGCGGCCAGTTTCACCATCATGCAGTGCGACACCGAAAGCACCTTCCACAAAGGTCGGGCCCCAAAGGTCCCAATCCCAGTTCAGGCCGGTGTAGATGAAGCTGGTTGAGTCATCATGCGTTGCGATTGTGGCACCGAGATGCGGGCGGGGTGAGCCGATCCATTCCAGCCATTGCGGGCTGTCGAACAAAACTTCCAGGTTCACATCAACGCCGTCTTCGTCCGAGCTGTCCCGGAACAGGGTCATTTCGTGGTTCAGTGCGCCGATACGCACTTCATCCACAATGCCGCCTTCATCTGCCTGGGCAGCGCTGAGAGAAAGACCTGCCGCAATAAGAGCGGCTGTAAGAGTAGAAACGGTTTTCACGTGGAACCCCCAATGTGTCCGCGACCTGGACATTGTTGCCGGAGCCATTGAAATGGCGTGGTCGCTTTTCATAAATACATGCCCGTACAATATCGGTACAGGTGCCTACATTTCTATAAACTATCTGCGCTGAATGGGCTGACTTGCATCCCATGTGGCGCTTTTGTCGCGTATTCTACGGAAAAGTTGCGCTTTTGCATCACTGATTTCAAACAATCAGATCACAGTTCCGGCATGTGCGCTCTTGTCGAAACCGCGCGTTCTCTGCGTCAGGCTGAGGTGAAGTAAAAAGCCGTCATAACGAGAATCACCGCCACAAATTGCAAACCCACGCGCCAGCGCATCAGGCTTTGCGAACGGCTTGCAGAACCGTTCCTCATCATGTTGATCAGGCCGAGCAGCAGGACGAGCACGACCGCGCCCATCGCTATCGGTACGGCGTAGTTTAAAAGTTCAGCCATGATTTTTGCTTTCGTTTGAGAAGGTCCAGCCTGCCTGACATCGGCTATCGGCTCAAGAGGGTGGTGTCGGCACAGTGCCAGTGGACAGGAAGCGCTCAATTTCTGCGAGAACCCGGTCCGGGTAAATGCGGTAGGCCGTCGCATGGCTGCCCCAGCCTTGCGATTCGACAAGCACGGGATGGTTCGCCGGGGCGGACGGCAGTTCGACAAGATCTATGGCGGGGTTGGTCCGGGCGGCAGCGCGGGCGAAACGTGCCTGGGTTACGGGATCATCCATGTCCTGGATCAGGAGTGTGGGCAGGGACAGGTTCCCGGCCTTTTCCGCCAGGCCTGGTTGGGCCTGTCCGAGCCCGAAGAAAGTGGTGGCGCTCCAGACGGTCGGATGCAGGAGCCAAGTGGGCAGGCCGGTGATGGCTTGCATTCCCGCCAGGGTTGCGCTTTCCGGATCCAGGAGCGGGTCCACCAGCATGAGGGCGGTAAATGGCGCCTCGCGGGTGGCGGCCTCGATCAGGGTTGCGCCGCCCATGGAGACACCTGCGCCATAGACGGGCAGGTTCGGCGCCAATGTTTCAATCATGGTGAGTGCGGCCAGCACGTCGCGATATTCCTCCGCGCCGTAGGCCAAATTTCCGCTCTCGGTTTTATCTGATCCCCCGTGGTTTCTGAGATCAACAGCCATCACATTGAAATTGCGGGCCACCATTTGCTTGTAGAAATCGAGTGCCCCGAAATAGAAATCCTCTTTATTGGCATTTGCGCCATGCACAAAGAGGATGGATGCTTTTGGCTCCTGCGCCGGTATCCACCATGCCGACAGGTTCAACCCTTCCTTGGGCAAGGCAATGGAAACATTGTCGAACTCAAGGCCTGCCGCTTCGGGGGTTGCAGTAAAGGCGGGGCCTTCCGCTTTCATCAGTTGCGACGGCAGATAGACAAGAAAAAGCGTTGCCCAAAGGACGATGAGGACAAGTAGGCCTGCTCCAATTATCTTGCGCATCTATCGCCCCTTGTTGGTTGCCTTTAGTTGGCGTTGTCGAGCACGCGTCGTGCAATCACCTGTGCTTGAATTTCGGCGGCACCTTCGAAAATGTTGAGGATGCGAGCGTCGTTCATGACGCGGCTGATCTGATATTCAAGGGCAAAGCCGTTGCCGCCATGAATCTGAAGCGCATTGTCCGCTGCCGCCCATGCAACACGGGCCGCGAGCAGTTTTGCCATGCCGGCTTCCAGATCGCAGCGTCGTCCTTCGTCTTTCTCGCGAGCCGCAAAATAGGTGAGCTGGCGGGCAATCATCAGTTCGATTGCCATGGCGGCGATTTTGCCGGACACCCGCGGGAAGTTGAGGATCGGCTTGCCAAACTGGATGCGATCTTGTGCGTAGCGCAGGCCCAGGTCGAGGGCGGACTGGGCGACACCGACAGCGCGGGCTGCGGTCTGTACGCGGGCAGACTCAAAGGTTTGCATAAGTTGTTTGAAACCCTGACCTTCCTGTCCGCCGAGCAGGTTTTCTTTCTTCACTTCAAAATCATCAAACCCGATTTCAAATTCTTTCATGCCGCGATAGCCGAGCACTTCGATCTCGCCACCGGTCATGCCTTCCGCGGGGAACGGGTTGGCATCATCGCCACGGGGCTTTTCGGCCAGCAGCATGGACAGACCCTTGTAACCCGGTTCGTCGCTCGTGCGGCAAAGGAGTGTCATTACGTCGGCGCGGGCGGCATGGGTGATCCAGGTCTTGTTCCCTGTCACCTTGTAGACATCGCCGTCCAGGCGACCGCGGGTGCGCAGGCTTGCAAGGTCTGAACCCGTATTGGGTTCGGTAAAGACGGCGGTTGGCAGGATTTCGCCACTGGCGATCTTGGGCAGCCAATGTGCTTTTTGCTCGGGCGTGCCGCCGCCCAGGATCAACTCGGCTGCAATTTCCGAGCGCGTACCGAGAGACCCCACGCCAATATAACCACGCGACAATTCTTCGGAGACGACGCACATGCTTTCCTTGCCGAGGCCGAGGCCACCAAACTCTTCGGGAATGGTCAGGCCGAACACGCCAAGCTCTGCCATCTGCTGGAGAACTTCGAGGGGGATGTAGTCGTTCTTGAGGTGCCAATCATGTGCGAAGGGGGTGACCTGTTCGTCGGCGAAGCGGCGCATCTGGTCGCGAATGGCGTTCAGTGTTTCATCAAGACCTGCATCGCCATAGGTGGCTGCGCCAGCTTGTTCTGTAATGATTTCCACGATGCGGGCGCGTACAGCGGCTGAATTGCCTTGCTGTGTCAGTGTCTGCACAGCGGACACCATGAGTGTGCGCTGATCGTCTTGTGAGAGGCCCATGTCCTGAGGGCGGAGAATTTCGCCCTGGCTCATCGGGATGCCGCCATAAAGCTGCCAGAGATATTCACCGAACGCGGCTTGTACGAGAAGGGCCTCGATCTCGCCGAGCCGACCTTCCTCGCTCATGCGCGCCGCATAGGCGTGAAGCTGGCGCAGGGCTTCGACATAGGTTGCAAACCAGGCGAGACCGTGTGCTGCAAATTGTTCTTCTTCGAGGCGTGCCGCTGACACTTTACCGTCCACACTGACGAGTTCCCGAACGGCATGGCTGGCACGCGCCAGCAGCGTATCGGCTGCGGCCACGGCGTCGGCGGTCAGGCCCGTCAGATTGTCGAGGAGAAGCGGGGCGCGGGTCGTGTCAGCGAGGCTCATTTCAATACCTTTTCAGTCGAATTCGGGCGCAGTCTATAGCGCTCCCTTCTGAAATACGACTCGGACGCGAAAGGCAAGGGGGCTTGGGCTGACTTGGTCGGCTTTTCGCGCCAAAAAGCGGGAAAAATGGCTCAAAGTGGACATTTTTCTTCGCAATTGGTGTGGGCACCGGCATGATGGCAGAATGAAAAAGCACAGACAAAAGACTTACAGCAGCCCGGCCTACAGCCGTCGGACCCTTCTTTCTGCGAGCGGGCGTCTGGCGCTGGCTCTCGGCCTTGGTGCCGGGGGACTGCCCTGGTTGAGCGGGCGGAGCCGTGCTGCATCAGCCGGGCATGTCACCATTATCGGCGCTGGTGTTGCCGGTCTTGCGGCGTCCATGCAACTTGGTGCGGCGGGGGTGCCCCACCGGGTGATTGAGGCGTCTTCGCGTATTGGGGGACGTGCTTTTACCGAAACAGAGACCTTCGGCGTGCCCTGCGATGTGGGAGCACACTGGCTCCACAATGCGGAGACGAACCCGCTTGTGTCGTTTGCCGAGAGGGCCCGCGTTCGGACCTATGAAGCCCCGGAAGAATGGGCTCTCTTTGCGGAGGGGCAATGGCTTGAAGGTGAGGACGAGGAAGACCTGTGGGACGAGGTTGAGGATATGGAACGGGCGATTGAGCGCGCGGTTGATCGTGACCGTGATGTCGCTGTATCCGGGCTGGTGGATCGCGATGCGTCCGCGCTTGCGCGGTTCCTTGTCGGGCCTTACGAGCATGCTGCATCGCTCTCCAGACTTTCCACGATGGATTGGGATGCGCAGTCCGAAGGGACTGATTTTTACTGTGAAGGCGGGCTCGGCGCGCTTGTGGCGCAATGGGGGTCGTCGGTTCCGGTTGATTTTGGTGTGATTGCCAGGAAGGTGGACTGGTCGGGCGCAGGTGTGCGGATTGAGACCAACCAGGGTGTGATTGAAAGTGACGCTGTGATTGTCACGGTGCCGACGGCGGTATTGGCACGGGGCGATATTGAGTTTTCACCGAAACTGCCGCATGCGAGTGAGCGTGCCATTCATGATTTGCCGCTTGGTTCTTACAATCACATTGTGGTTGACCTCGACCATACGGATTTTGAACTGCCGGTTGATACCATGCTCGGCTATGCGGGATCTCAGGGCACGGCGGGCCTTCTGGTTGACGCGGGTGGCGCAGGGCTTACCTATCTCGATGTTGCCGGTGATTTTGGTGCAGAGCTGACGGCGCAGGGTGAGGCTGCCATGCTTGACTATGCCCGGATGGTTTTGACCGATCTCTTGGGGGCGGATGAAATTACGCCTGACCTTCTCATGAAGGCCTATCCTTGGGAGGCGATGCCTTTTGCAGGCGGCGCTTATACGGCGGCACGACCGGGGCGTGCGGGGGCTCGTGCGGATCTCAGACGGTCGGTGGGGGAGCGGATTTTCTTTGCCGGTGAGGCGACAAGCCTTTCGAAGCCCGCGACGCTTGACGGGGCGATTGCTGAAGGGATCCGGGCGGCGAGGGCTCTTGCGGGTTAGGCCCATGCTTCACGAAAACGTCAATTCACGGGCGTGTGTATAGATTCTACAAGGAAACAGTTCTGTTTACTTGAGGCAGATCGTTTTACTTGTAGGAGAGATTTACATGAACAGAGATTTTGTCGCTGGCGCGGTTATCGCTGCCGCCGGTCTCGTTGGTTTGCTCGCTCTGGCCTCCATGGGCGGAAGCGATATGGCTGTTACCGCTGCAGAAGATGCAATGATGGCTGACAGCATGTCACCTGACACGATGTCGGGAGATACAATGTCGCCGGATGCGATGGCTCAGTATAGCGGGTCGGGGGACCAGGCTGAGGGTGATGCACGTCTTTATGTGCCTTCAGTCAACTATCGGCGTGATTGGGTGCAACTGGGTACGTTCTCCCTGCAGGCGGATGACCCCGAAGACGGGGCCGGCGAGTTTCACGTTGTTTATGCCGAGCGTGCCGCAGTTGAAGCCTATCTGAAGGACGGTATTTTTCCCGATGGGGCGACACTTGTGAAAGACGTGTTTGCGACCAAGACGGAAGACCTCACCACGGGCCGGGCGTCTTATGCCGACAAGCTTGCCGGTCGCTTTGTGATGGTCAAAGACGGTGACAATAGCGAAGCCGGTTCATCGCCGCTCTGGGGCGACGGTTGGGGCTGGGCCTTTTATGAAGGTGAAGAGATGCAAAAAACCGTCACTACAAATTATGTGAATGATTGTATGGGCTGCCATCAGCCTGCCGCTGATACGGACTTTCTCTATGTTCAGGGTTACCCGATCCTGAAATGACCAAGACCACCTCTCCGGGTGTCTTTGCGGGGGCGGTGCCAGTTTGCGGGCTGGAGTGCCGGCCCCGCTTTATTTTTGTGCGCGGTCCTTTTTAAAGCGCGCCATCTCCGTACCCAGCCACTGCCGGAACGCCTGGATACGCCTGTCTGTCTGATCTTCAGGTCTGTGAGCCAGATAGTAGGATGTTGCCGCCCGGTCGATGAGTTTGAAGGGTTCGACGAGTTTTGCGCCTGCTGCGGTCATCTCGGCGAGGGGTGATATGGTCAGGACAAGCCCCTGTCCGGACTGAGCAGCTTCCAGCCCACCGGGAATAGTATCCATCCAAAGGTCGGCGTTCGGTTTCAGCAGGGGCCGCCCTTCCCTTGAGAGATAGTCCATCCACGCCCTGGGTTTGGGCGCGCAATGGATCAGGGTTTCATGGGCGAGATCATCTACGCATCTGACGCGTTTGGCTATTTCCGGTGTGCACAGGATAACAGCGCGCGTATCCAACAGTTTCATCACACCTTTGCCGCTGGGTGCGACCGTCATGTTGCGAATGCCAATGTCTGCTTCACCGGCCGTGAGGTCTGCGATTGTGCTTTTGGTATCAATGGTGACTGCGATGTCGGGGTGGCGGGCCCGGAAATCAGGCAGGCGCGGTATGAGAAAGGCACTGGCAAAGAGCGGCAGAACAGACAGGCGAAGCGGTGCGGCGTGCGTTCTTTGCCGAATGCGATTGGTTGCGGTGCTTAGCTGTGAGAAGAGCTTGCTGACGGCGGCATGATATGCTTCCCCGTCGGCGGTAAGAGATAGGGCGCGCGTCTGCCGATGAAAGAGTGGTGTCCCCAGATATTGTTCCAGGTTTCTGATCCGGTGAGAGACAGCGGATGCGGTCAGGTTCAAATGCGCGGCCGTATTTTTGAAGCTCAAGGTTTTTGCCGCGTGCTGAAAGGCTTCCAGCCCGATGAGGGGCGGGAGTGACGGGATCTCTCGGTTTTCCCGGTCCATGCAATCCTCCGTCGCCATGTCTTTGTGATGTCAGATTGTTGATATGACGTTTGATGCCTGAATTACATTCAGGCGTTCACGCAAAGGCCCTCTCTATTTCGCAAGGCATAGCTGAAATCAGCTCATGCATAAGCAGAAAAACTCGTTTGTTTCCGCCGGTCTCGACGATCCATATGGGTGCAAAGGAGATTTCTGATGCGCCAACTTACATTTATCGGAACCGGGAAACTTGAATGGTGGGACGTGCCGGCACCTGTGATCAGGCACAAGAGTGATGCGATTGTGCGACCGCTGGCCGTTGCCCGGTGTGATCTGGACTACGCCATGATAACCGGTAGCGCCCCTTTGCCGGGGCCGTTTGCCTTTGGCCACGAGTGTGCGGGGGAGGTTGTCGAGATCGGGGACGGTGTCACGCATGTTCAACCGGGTGACAAAGTGATTGTTCCTTTTCAAATTTCCTGCGGGACGTGTGATCATTGTCATCGAGGCTGGACCAATGCCTGCCTTTCTGTTCCCCGGGGTGCTGTTTTTGGCATGAAGCCTCTTTGCGGGGAGGAGTTTGGTGGCGCCCTGTCTGAGTTCATGCATGTACCGTTTGCGGACCACATGCTGGTACCGTTGCCCGAAACAGTGAGGCCCGCTGTGCTGGCGGGTGGATCTGACAATATCGCGGATGCCTGGCGAACGGTTGCACCCTATATGGAGCAGTATCCGGGTGCGTCGGTTCTTGTATTGGGAAGTGGCCGTGGCATCGGGCTATACGCGGTGCAGATTGCGCTGGCCAAAGGTGCGCGGCGTGTACTTTATGCAGAAACGGGTGCCGGGAGTAATGCGCTCCGCATTGCCGCCGACATGGGCGCTGATACGGTCCACGTGCCTGACCCGGGTGCACTCAAGAACCTCGGGCAGTTTAACATCACGGTTGATGCTTCCGGTTCCCAAGCTGGTCTCAATCTCGTGGTCAATTCAACGGCACCGTGCGGTACCTGTACCAGCATTTCCGTCTTCTTTGACAATGCGGTGCCATTCCCAATGACCAAAATGTATACGAAGGGGATTACCTTTCACACATCTCGTGTGCAGGCGCGGACGCTCTTGCCGACAATCTGTAATGAAGTCACGTGCGGGCAGTATCACCCGGAAATTGTCACAAGCCGCGAAGTCTCGTTCAGTGAGGCGATTGACGCGATGGACGATCCGGGGCCTAAAGTTGTCTTCACAAATGACTGGGTCTGAAAAATGGCGGGGGCTGGCCCCGCCATTGTTGATTTTTCCCGATCAACCGTTCCCGGCTTCAATTGCATCTTCGACGGTGCGCAGGCCCGGACGGGCAGCTGAGACAAGCACTGCCATGTTGCCGGGCAGGTGCTCGTTCTTCCACATTTTCGTGTGGGCTTTGGGGATGTCGTTCCAGCTAAAGACTTCGGACATGCAAGGGTCGATACGGCGGTTGATCACGAGGCGGTTTGCCTGTGCTGCCTGTTTCAGGTGGGCAAAGTGTGAACCTTGAATCCGCTTTTGCCGCATCCAGACAAAGCGTGCGTCGAAAGTTATGTTGAAGCCGGTTGTCCCGGCGCAGAAGACCACCATGCCGCCTCGTTTGCAGACCATGGCCGACACCGGGAAAGTGGCTTCACCGGGATGCTCAAATACCACGTCCGGGTCGATCCCCTTGCCTGTAATGTCCCAGATGGCTTTGCCGAACTTGCGGGCTTCTTTCATAAAGTCGTTGAATTTCGGCGAGTTCACCTTGGGCAGTTGTCCCCAGCAATTGAACTCCTTGCGGTTGATCACACCTTTGGCGCCCATGGACATGACGAAGTCGCGCTTGCTCTCATCGGAGATCACGCCGATGGCGTTGGCCCCGGCTATGGCGCAGAGCTGGATTGCGAACGAGCCGAGCCCGCCACTTGCCCCCCAGACCAGAACGTTCTGGCCAGGTTTGAGGACGTGAGGCCGATGGCCGAACAGCATGCGGTAGGCGGTCGCAAGGGTGAGGGTGTAGCAGGCGCTTTCTTCCCAGGTCAGGTGTTGCGGGCGCGGCATGAGCTGCTGGTCCTGCACCCGCGCGAACTGTGCGAACGATCCGTCCGGCGTCTCGTAGCCCCATATGCGCTGCGAGGGTGAGAACATGGGATCACCGCCATTACACTCTTCATCGTCATGATCGTCCTGATTGCAGTGGATCACGACTTCATCGCCGACCTTCCAGCGCTTTACCTTGGCCCCCACGGCGTAAACAATGCCAGACGCATCAGAGCCTGCGATGTGATAAGGCTCATCATGCACGTTAAACACGGAGACCGGGTCCCCAAGGCCAGCCCAGACGCCATTATAGTTTACGCCTGCCGCCATCACGAGGACGAGGACTTCATGGCTGTCGAGCTCCCAGGTGGGGACGACTTCCAGCTGCATGCTACTCTCCGGCGGGCCAAAACGCTCCTCCCGGATGGTCCAGGCGTACATGTTTTTCGGGACATGGCCGAGCGGCGGGATCTCACCAACCTCGTACAGGTCCTTGATCGCAATCGGGTTTGCCGGTCCGGCCTGGGTCTGGTCGCTCATGGGGTGCCTTTCTCTCAGTTTGGCGGATAAAACGATAGGGGCGCTACGTATTCAAGGCATTTTTGCGATGCAGCAAATGTTGTGGTAGAGCGAGCTTCTTCCGTTTGTGAGAGAATAGACCTTATGAGCAACAAAAAGCCATTTCAGCATGACAGGGATCGGCCCTGGATTTTCCGCACTTATGCGGGGCATTCGACGGCTGCAGCCTCCAACGCGCTTTACCGGGACAATCTCTCCAAGGGGCAGACCGGTCTTTCTGTTGCTTTCGATCTGCCCACCCAGACCGGCTATGACAGTGACCATGTGCTGGCGCGTGGTGAGGTGGGCAAGGTCGGGGTGCCAATCTCTCATCTGGGGGACATGCGGCAATTGTTTGACAAAATCCCGCTTGAACAGATGAATACGTCCATGACGATCAATGCGACGGCGGCCTGGCTGCTGGCGCTCTACATCGCTGCGGCGGATGAGCAGGGTGCTGATCGGGCAAAACTTACCGGCACCGTGCAGAATGATATTATCAAGGAGTATTTGTCGCGGGGTACCTATGTGTTCCCGCCCAACCCGTCGCTTCGGCTGATCACGGATATTATTTCCTATACGTATCGCGAGTTGCCGAAGTGGAACCCGACCAATGTCTGCTCCTATCATTTGCAGGAAGCCGGTGCGACACCGGTGCAGGAGCTTGCCTTTGCACTGGCGACCGCAATTGCCGTGCTTGATGGCGTCAAGGCATCGGGGCAGGTGCCGGATGCGGAGTTTGCGACCGTTGTTGGCCGGATCAGCTTTTTTGTGAATGCGGGTGTTCGCTTCGTCACTGAAATAGCGAAAATGCGCGCGTTCGTGGATCTGTGGGATGAGATTTGTCTTACCCGTTATGGTGTTGAGGACGCGAAGATGCGTCGCTTCCGCTATGGGGTGCAGGTAAACTCGCTGGGGCTTACCGAGCAGCAGCCGGAAAACAATGTTTACCGTATTCTGATTGAGATGCTGGCTGTCACGTTGTCGAAAGATGCGCGTGCGCGGGCTGTGCAACTTCCTGCCTGGAACGAGGCCCTGGGCCTGCCGCGTCCATGGGATCAGCAATGGTCGCTCCGTGCACAGCAGATCCTCGCGTTTGAAACGGACCTGCTGGAGTATGAGGATCTGTTTACCGGGTCTCATGTCATGCAGGCGAAGGTCGATGAGTTGAAAACGCAGGCCAGAGAAGAGCTTGCCCAGATTGAGAAGATGGGTGGTGCCGTGGCAGCGATTGAAACCGCCTATATGAAAGAAGCTCTCGTTATGTCGAATGCGGCGCGTTTTGCCCGGATCGAAACAGGCGAAATGACGGTGATCGGCGTCAACAAACAGGTTGAGACGGCAGCGTCCCCTCTTGGTACCGGCGATGAAGCGATCATGGTTGTTCCGCCTCATGTTGAAGCGGACCAGATTGCCAATCTTAACGCCTGGCGTGCGGCCCGTGATGATGCGGCGGTTAAGGCAGCGATTGATGCGCTGCGAACGGCGGCAAAAGAGGGACGCAATATAATGGAGCCCTCTATTGTCTGTGCAAAAGCTGGTGTTACGACCGGTGAGTGGGGTGAGGTGCTGCGTGGCGTGTTTGGTGAATTCCGCGCACCAACTGGTGTTGGTAAAGCGCCGCGCAATGATGTCTCGGGTTTGGATGATCTGCGGGCGCAGGTTGACGCTGTGTCCGCGCAGCTGGGGCGTCGTCTCAAGTTTCTGGTTGGCAAGCCAGGGCTTGATGGCCATTCAAACGGTGCGGAGCAGATTGCTGTTCGCGCGCGCGATTGCGGTATGGATATCGTCTATGATGGTATTCGTCTGACGCCGGAGCAGATTGTTGCTGATGCCATTGATGGCAAAGTACATGTGATCGGGCTGTCGATCCTGTCGGGCTCACACGTGCCTTTGGTTGAGGATGTCATGGCGCGGCTCAAGGCGGCGGGGCGGTTGGACGTGCCGGTCGTGGTGGGCGGCATTATTCCCCCGGAAGATGAGGCCTCGCTCAAAGCTGCCGGGGTTTCCGGGGTCTATACGCCGAAAGATTTTGATCTGAACAAGATCATGGGCGAAATTGTCGGACTTGCCGGCGAGAATGCGACACCCAAAGGTTGAGAGGGGCGTAGGCCTACACGCCATCAACTGAAATTTAATAGGTCTAAGGGATAGTATCACCTTCAAAAAACTTGGGGGTGTGGCCTATGGTCCGTTCAAAGATAGTATTTCTAACGATTATTACTGCTGCATTTCTGGCGACGCCAGCTTTGGCAGGATATGACGTGAATTCCCGTATCGATACGCTTGAGCATGAATTGCGTGAGCTTAAGGCGATGGTTGCCGAGCGTGATCAGCGCCTGGTTGAGCTGGAGACGCGCACTGCAGACCTGGACGATATGCCCAAGTTTGATGGGCGCAAGCTTATGGTTTCAAGCCGTGATGGTGATTGGTCCATCCGGTTTGGTGGTCGTGTTCATCTTGACGCTACGATTGTTGATGATGATGTAACTCAGATCGGCAACGGGACGGAGATCCGCCGGCTTTGGTGGGATGTCTCCGGCAAGGTTGCGGGTGACTGGGATTACAAGCTGCAGCTTGGTTTTGAGAACAACGCCGTCCGCATCAAAGATGCTTTCGTCGCGACGAAAGTTGGTGGCGTCACGCTGACTTTCGGTAATCACAAAGAGCCCTACTCTTTGGAAGAGCTTACAGGGTCCAACTACATTACTTTTGTTGAGCGTGGTCTGCCGAACGTATTTGCTCCGAGCCGTAATCTGGGCGTGAGCGCCGGGGTGAGCGGCGCCAATTGGGGTGCGACGGCGGGTTTCTTCACCGACGGCATCAATAATGGCGGGCTCAACAATTCCACGACGGACTGGGCGACCACGGCTCGCGTGCATTATGCGCCTATGGCGTCTGCCACGCAGGCTATCCATCTTGGTGTTGCGGGGAGCTATCGCGGTGTTGAAGATGGATCGACAACGTACAACTCCAGACCGGAGTTTAACGACGGTCGTGGCATCCTGACCACGGGCGCGATCGCCAATGTGGACAAGGTGAGCCAGGTCGGCCCTGAAGCTGCCTTTGTTTTCGGCCCGGTCTCGTTGCAGGCTGAATATCACTGGGCGACGGTTGAACGTTCTACAGGTCTGGCAGATGCAGACCTGGAAGGCGGTTATGTGTTCGCGAGCTGGTTTGTTACCGGCGAGAGCCGTCCCTACGACGCGTCAAAAGGCACGTTCGGTCGGGTGAAAACCGAAAATGGTGTTGAGTTGGCCGCCCGATACAGCCGGGTTGATCTGTCTGACGTTGGTGCGGCTGCAAGTACCGGCGAAGAAGAAAACATCACGCTCGGCGGCAACTATTATTTCAACTCCAACGTTCGTGCGATGTTGAACTTTGTTCACGCTGATATTGACCGTCCGGTGGGGGGTGTTGATGAGACTGTTGAGGCTGTCGTGACCAGACTTCAACTGGATTTCTGATCGTAATGTCTTCTTAAGGATGTGAGCAGATTTGCTCATACGGGGCTCGGCATTCGTGTCGAGCCCATTTTTTATGATCGTCCGGAAATGGCTTGTGCACGGGGTTTCCTGAGATGGCATTTCCCGTTTTTTCCTCTCTGGCGAGCTGGAGCATTAATCTCAGATTAGAATTTTGGTTGTCTAATAGACATTCAATTGATGCAAAAGGGTGGCTTCAATGAGACTGGGTACGTTCTCGAAAAATTTGATCCGGGCCGTCGCGATGGCTGCGTTTGGTGTGGGAGCGCTTGCGCAGGAAACTGTGTACGCGGTCGATGCACCGGTTGCGACCCCTGATGAAGGGGTGGTTGAAGACGTCGTTCTTGCGGAGGATGATCTTCTTGATCCAGCAATGTCAGAATCCGATGTCGCTCTGGAAGATGGTGACGGCCTGGTCGATGCCGGCGACGCGACGTGTCGGCCTGAAGATCTGGCGGCGCTTGCGCTGCCTGCCGTGGTTGAGCCTGCGACGCCAACGACTGATCTGATTGATGCAGCCTTTGTGAATGATCTGAAGAGCTGGCTTAATGTGCCGGTTGTTCGTATGACCCTTGCAGGGCGCAATGGTGACAGTTTGGCGCTGGATCAGGCGGCGGTGAATGATCTGGATCAGCAATGGCGTTCGGAGACGGCGAGTGATGACCAGCCGCTGATTACCGCTGTGCTGAACAGTCCTTTGTCGACTTATCTGCTGCGGGTGCAAGCGGGAAGTCTTGGTCTCTACTCAGAGATTTTTGTAATGGATGCACAAGGGCTCAATGCAGGGCAGAGCGCCATTACATCTGATTATTGGCAGGGTGATGAAGCCAAGTTTCAAAAAACCTATGATGCGGGCGTTTCGGCCACCTTTATTGATGAGGCGGAGTATCACGAAGGGTCCGATACGTGGCGTGCACAGGTCAATCTGACACTGGCGGACGCAAGCGGGGCAAAAATCGGGGCGGCAACCGTTGAGCTGAACCTCACAGAACTACAGCGTCGCCGTACGGCGGGTATGTAAGGGGATAACAATGAGCCGGTTCAATTCACTCAAGGTTGCAAGCAAACTGATCCTGTCATTTGGCGTTCTCGTCGCGATCATTTTGTTTTCTAGCATTTTCTCTGTGACCAATATCTCCAATGCGCGCAGCGATGTTGAAGACATGGTTACGACATTTCAGCTGCTTGAAGATGTACAGAAACTTCGCGAAGAAGCGTTTGCTCAATCGACGGCTATTCGCGGCCTGTTGCTGACGGGAGACCGGAGCAATCTGACTGTTTATGAGGAGGCGGGTGCCCGGTTTGATGAAGCGCTTGCTGAACTGATGAGTGGTTCTGTCGGGTCGGACCAGAAAGATCGCCTGTCAGTGTTGCAGTCCATTGTTGTTGCCTGGCGCACAGATGTTGCTGCGCGTCAGATTGACCTGATGCGCAAACCGTTGACGGCTGACGAAGCGAAGGTGATGGAAGCGATTGGCGGCGGGGATGCGTTCCAGTCGAGTTTTAACGAGGCATTCGCGCTTGTGCTTGCGGCTGAGGAAGCTGCGTTGATGAACCGTCGGGAAGCCACTTTCTCGTCTTTCTCAAGCACGTCGGCGATTGCTATTGCCGGGGGTGTTCTCTCGCTGGCCCTTGCTATCGCGGCGGGGTGGGCGCTGACCCAAAATATCTCCACACCGATCACTGCCTTGACGGACGTGATGCGCCGCCTCACCCAGCAGGATTATCAGGTTGAGGTGTCAGCGGATGATCGCAATGACGAGATTGGTGAAATGGCGCGGGCGGTCGGCATCTTTAAGGACAGTCTGATTGAGAACCAGAAACTGGAGCGCGCTGCACATGAGAGAAGCGAGAAGGATGTCGAGCGTGCCAAGCGTATGGAAAGCCTGATCCACGGCTTTGAAGATGAAATCAAGGAGATGACATCTGTTCTGGCCTCTACGTCTGCGGAGTTGAAGACCACGGCGAATTCGCTGGCGGATACGGCGCGGGAGTCGACGGACAGCGTAACAGAAGTTGTTGAAGCATCGGTTGTGACCTCGCAAAATGTCGGGACTGTGGCAACGGCGAGTACGGAGCTTTCAGGGTCGATTGGTGAGATTGCCCGTCAGGTAACGGTTTCTTCGACGCTGGTCACAGAGACGAAGAATGAGGCGAATTCAACCAACAGCTCCATGCAGGATCTTGCCGAGGCGGCAAGCCGGATTGGCGAGATTGTCACGCTTATTCAGGATATTGCGGCGCAGACGAACTTGCTCGCGCTCAATGCAACCATCGAGTCGGCCCGGGCCGGGGAGGCGGGACGTGGCTTCTCTATTGTTGCGCAGGAAGTGAAGGCGCTTGCTGAGCAGACGACCAAAGCAACGGAAGAGATCGATTCACAGGTGCAGCAGGTACAGGCGCAAACGAATATGGCTGTCGGCGCGATAGAGAAAATTGCTGGTCGCATTTCGGAGATTGAGACGGTGGTTTCCCAGTTTGCTGCCGCGATTGAAGAGCAGGAAGCTGCCACGCAAGAGATTTCTCAGAATGCGGAGCAGGTTGCCACAGCGACGGACCGTGTGACGGAGAACATGAAGGGGGTCAAGCAGGCGGCGGAACAGACCGGGCTTGCGTCTTCCGATGTTCAGGTGACAGCTGAGGATCTGGCCCGGCATGCGGGCAATATGCGCCAGCGGGTCGATTCCTTCCTTGATGGTATCAAAGCCTGCTGACCTTACTGGTGGCGCGAGGCTGATTTTAACGATCTTTACGCCCGAATTCCGGTTTTCCCCTTGGATTTCCGGGGTCGGGCGTCCGCGTGAGGCTTCAAATCACACTTCTGCCCTAATTCAGAGATGGTTTTGCCGCAAAGATTGCGCAAAACTTAAGGCTTAAAGGTCTTCGCCCAGTGCGGCGTTCGCGAGGACCGGGGAGACCCAAGGGGAGCTTGTCGCCTGCACACCCAAGGCAGTCAGTTGCGGTGCTTTCCTGTCGGAGATGAACCTGAAAGAGGTAAGCCATGAGCTGGGGGCAGAATAGCCATAAACGTGACGATGAGTTGAAGGCGGCAGCCGAGTATGGACGCCGTACGGAACCGTTGCCCGATATCCATTTGCATGCCGTGCTGACCGCTGCTGACGCGGATTATGGGGATGAGCTTCGGGATCGCCGTGCCCGGCAGGAACACCTGGAACGCGAAATTATTGCTCTCGGTCGTCGGTTGGCTGCGCCCCTTGGCGATGAAAGGCCTAAGCGGCGCTGGTTCTCCCGTGCTGGCAAGGGGGAGAAAAACTGATGGCTATGTCCTATTCCTCCATGGTTGGTGATGATCAACGCCAACAGATCAATACTAATTTCCTGGCCAGTCAACGGGCGGCGCGGTTCCGTCCTTACTATTTTGGCGCGATTGTTTTCACTGTGGTTGTCGCGTTCGCCGCCTTGTTTGTGGACTACATGATCGTAACGGAGTTCTGGACACGCGCCTTGTCCAACGAGTTCCTGGAGCTGCCGGGCACGTTGGCGGGTTCTGTTGCTTTCAAGAGCCTTCAGGTCCTGTTTGCGACCCTTGCAGCGCATATCTTCATCGAACATATGTCGGGCTTCGGACGAGCCGTTTTTGTGAGGGCATTGTTTATTCTGGCGCTTACCATGCTTGGTGGGGTCGGCATGCTGCTGGCGTTGATGTCGCTGCCGGCTGGTATGGCTGATGCAGGCCTCGGCGGGCCTGGTGCCTCTCTCGGCTCGGCCCTTTCTAGCCTGGGTATTGAGACCGAAGCGGCGCGGGAAGCTGTTGTCGCCCAGACATCCCTTGATCAGATGCGCGCTTATCAACCTGTTTTCTGGATGGCATCGCTCAGTGTTATTTTCCTTGTGGTGACAGGGGTTGCTGCGCTTTTCCTGCATTATGCGGTGAACAATCTGCGCAAAATTTTCGAGACACGTGACTTTGTTGAGCGTAAGGCGGATATGGCGCGGTTGGCAGCTCTGGAGGCGGAATATGCCCGCAACCGTGAACAGTTGATTGATATGGAGCGGACAGATTATCGCCGGAATGCACTATGGACACGGCTGATGGATAACTGCCGGGCCTATGAGCGCGGCCTTGAGGGCGTGCGTGTTCAACCCGCGGCAAACCGCCGGACCTTGACCCGCACACTGGCATTGCCTGCACCGGGGCGTCGCCGTCGTGATGCGGCAGATGCGGATGCACGCAACGGGCAGCTGCAAGCCTGCGCGGACAGTCAGCAAATTGCGCGGTACGAAAGTGTCTTTGAAGACTGGTGGTCGCGGCGTCAGCGCTTGTCGCAGAATGAGGGTGGGCAGGGAAGTATGGCTCCACCGGCACAGGCGGGCGAAGTCTTGCCGCCGCTTGACGGGGCCAAAGTATTTGCCTTTTCAAAAACGATCAAAGCGGCGGAGTGAACTTATGGCGGGTCTCGCGGCATTTTTCTCTGATACGTTTGCGAGCCTGATTGTTGCAGCGTCGTTGTTGACGGGGAGCGCGGCAAGTGCTGCTGCGGAGACCCCGACAGGGCCACGGCATCTTGTGATCGGTCTTGATCTTTCCAAATCCAACCCGCTTGTAACAAGCGATACATTTGCGGCTCAGGTTGCGGCTCGTCTGGCGGAGGATATTCGGGATCTGCCCGTGCGTTCCAAAGTCACGGTGCGTTCTTTCGGGGTGTACGATACCGGTTCCAACGCATTGCGGATTGATCAGGTGATTTCGGCCCGCGCGCGACCGGACGATGTGGCTGAAGGTATTCAGGCGCTGGTTGCCAATCTGCCCCGGCTTGTTGCGGAGGGGAAACTTCAGGCGCAGATGAAAACCAATATTGTCCCTTTCCTTGAGACCATGTCGGGCAGTGTGGACTGTTCCACTCCTACGAAGATTGTCCTGTTGACCGACGGTGCGGAAGACAGTGAACTGGGCAAGCTGACGCGCACTGGCGGGCGTTTGCCGGCGCCGCGCGCGGGTGCGTTTGGAGGGTGTGATGAGCTTTTAATGCTGGGGATCGGGCGTGGGTTTGACAGTCCTGCCACCACATCGCGTTTCCGGACAGCCTGGACAGGTTGGGCCGAGGGTGCGGGGTTTCGGCAGTTTAATGGGCTTTATGACTGGTAATTGACCCAGCCGGGTCTGGAAAGTAGGGTCCGCCTCGCGCGGGCCTTTTTGTTTCTTTTCGTCCCTCCCTTTGTTCCTGCCTTGGCCGTTCGCGCTCTTTCACAGGATGCGTCATGGAAGCTGTTCAGCTGGTTCTCCCCATTTTCGGGATCATCTCTCTTGGTTATCTGGCGGCCCGGACCGGTTTTCTGACGACAGCGGCGGTGGACGGGATTGACCGCTATGTTTTCAATTTTGCGCTGACGGCGCTTCTCTTTCGCGCGCTCGCGAATACAGCACTTCCAACCGAGCTGCCCTGGGGACTCTGGTTCTCCTATTATGGCGGGGTTCTGATTGTCTGGGCGATCGGTGCTTTGCTTGCCCGTATGTTTTTCCGGCGGAGCCCGGCCGACAGTGTCATTATCGGTTTTGGGGGCGGGTTTTCCAACACGGTAATGTTGGGGATACCGATTATTCTGACGGCCTATGGTGAAGAGGCGGGGGTGCCACTTTTCTTCATCCTTGCTTTTCACGGGCTGACGGTTTTCACAATTGCGACATTTCTGCTTGAGACAACCAAGCCGCGGGATGGCGCTGCGTTGACGCTGGTGCAGATTTTACGGGAGAGCGTGAAAGGTGTGGCCACGAATCCGATCATTGTGGCACTGGCATTCGGTATCGGATTTGGGCAGACGGGGCTTTCTATTCCGGGGCCTCTTGATGTCACGCTGGAGATGTTGGCCCGCACAGGTATTCCGTGTGCACTCTTTGTGTTGGGTGCGACGCTTGTGCGTTATGAATTAAAGCGGTCCATTGATGCGGCTGCGCTGATTGCGGCCGTTAAACTTGTGCTTCACCCGATTGTCGTGCTCGGTCTTTCCAGCTTTGTTTTTGTGTTGCCGCCCTTGTGGATCAAAGTTGCGGTGACGATGGCCGCCATGCCGACGGGGGTCTTCTGCTTCGTACTGGCCAATCGCTATCAGGCGGCGCCGGGGGCGGCTTCATCATCTATTCTTCTGGCGACGAGCTTTAGCCTGATTACGCTGACACTGGTCTTGAACTATTTCCTTTAGGCCGGCGTGGGCTTGTGCCGGACCAAGACCCCTGGGACCAAAGCTTGCGGTCTTGGTTTCCCTGGATTGGGGGGCGGGCCTTCCGTCAGGCAAAGGTCTTCCGCAATTGTGGCTTCTGCCGCAGGTGGCATGATTTGGGGCGCGTGAAAAGGAATGCCAATGGTGTGCGGGCAATCAGGATAGCGCCGACAAGTGGACTGATGACGGCAACGCTGGTTGCAATTGCCGCAATAGCGTCCGCGTTTTCGATTACGCCGGTTTTAACGAGTGCGATGCGGGTTACGGCACCCGGAAGGAAGAAGGCCAGATAGACGTAGAGTGAGCGTTTGCCCACGTAAGATAGCCACTTAAGTTTCCCACGGTCTGCGGCAACGCTGAGAAGGGCAATGGTTGCAATCGCTCCAGCGAAAGCGGCCAGCAGGCCGAAGAGCGGCTTTTCCGCAATCCCTGCTGCAACAAAGAAATAGACCATGGCGAATGCGGCGAGAGATCCGGCAAATACGCGGGTCACGTTATCTCGTGCGAATGCAGCTACGTCGAAGAAGAATTTTGATCCGTGCCAGCCAGCAAGGAAGAAGATGTAACGGCTGGCGAATTCGTCAAGAGTGGTCCAACCCGTGTGAACGGGGGCTGCGTAGAGGATAATGGCGCCACCGAACAGGAAGATGGGCGGCACGTTTTTGAAGAGGCGGGTCACCATGAAGAAAAGCGCAAGTGCGTGGATGAACCAGAGCGTGGAGAACGGTTCGACCGGCAGTAGCAGGATGTCGGTGAAGCTCACGGCATGGTTGCCATAGCTGGCGAAAGCGAACTTCACAGCGAACTGGATGACCGACCAGATTGCGTAGAAATAGGCAAAATGAACCAGTTTGGCGTCTACGTAGCGCGTGAGGTCCCATTTGAGAGAGCGGCTGACAAAAAGGCCGGCGATAATAAAAAAGAGGGGAACGCGGAAGGGGCGGGCAAATTCGACAAAGTCAGCCAGCCACATGTGGGTGGCACCAGTCATTTCCTGCGTACCCAGCGTAATGTGCATTTGGGCGACCATGATGATGGTCAGACCTTTTACGTAATCGATCCACTCGATACGGTCCGTCGTCTGATTTTGCACATTCTGGGTCATTGTTTTCTTCCCTACGCACGTATTACGGCAAAACTGTCCCAAAATGGCACTATTTTGTGCAATGGCGGGACGAGGCCGATGCTTCATCTTCTTCTAAGCAGGAAAGGGGCCATGCAGGATTGTGATCTTGCCGGCCGGTCGCTAGAGACCGATCATGCGGCGAATGTCAGCGGGGCTTTGTCCCGCGGTGCGCAGGTCTTTCAGCCCTTTGTCACGCGCGCTTTTTGACAGGCGTCTGCCGTCGCTATCAACAATCAGCCGATGATGACTGTAGAGTGGCTCCGGCAAGTCCAGCAGGATTTGCAGAAGGCGGTGAATATAGGTGGCCGGATAGAGATCGAGCCCTCGTGTCACATGCGTGATCCCTTGCAAGGCGTCGTCGACAACAACCGCCAGGTGATACGAGGTGGGCACATCTTTTCGGGCGATGATGACATCACCGAACAGGTCCGGTTGAATGATTTGCTGGCCGGTTTCGCCATTTGGTCCGCCTTCTGCTTCCACGAATGTGACGGGCCCCCGGTTGATCTCGGTTGCAAGGTTCAGCGCTTTCTCCATGTCGAGTCGCCATGCATAAGAACGGCCTTCCCAGAGAAAGTGGCTTCGTTCTTCGCTGGCCATATCCTTGTAGAGGCCGGGATAGATAAGAGCTCCGTCAGGGTCGCGCGGCCATCTCTCCAGACCGATGCCGCTGTCAGTGATGGCCTGCTCAATTTCGCGCCGGGTCGCAAAACAGGGATAAACGACTTTGAGGGCCCGCAGTTTTTTCAATGCCGCTTCATAGTCGGGGAAATGGGCCGACTGACGGCGAACCGGCATCTCCCATGACAGGCCAAGCCATTGGAGGTCTTCATAGATATCAGCAACATATTCTTCGCGACAGCGCCCTACATCTATGTCCTCAATCCGTAGAAGGAATTGCCCGCCCTGCTTTTTGGCGATATTTGCCGCAAAAAGTGCCGAGAACGCGTGGCCCAGATGAAGGTGGCCATTCGGGCTGGGGGCAAACCGGGTTCTGATCGGCTTGCTGGACGGTTTTCCGGGCGGGCTGACGATGGTGGTTGATGTCATGGGTTTGCGGCGATCGGCGGATAAATGTCACAAAAACGAGTTTCGGAAGGGCTTGCTGCTTCACACAGCCGTCGCACTAGATATAGTATTTTTGTAACCGGAATCGAAGACGACCGTTCGGAAAAAGAAACGGGAGGTGAAAAGTGCACGGTGAGTTCGCAACGCCGGAGGCTTGTCCGGCGCTTGTTCTAAACGCGGATTTTCGTCCGCTCAGTTATTACCCGCTCTCACTTTGGTCGTGGCAGGACACGATCAAAGCGGTTTTTCTTGATCGTGTGAATATCGTTTCTCACTACGATGTGGCGGTTCATTCGCCCCGTTTTGAAATGAAATTACCGAGCGTGGTTTCGCTGAAAACGTATATGAAGCCCGCGCGTTTCCCAGCGTTTACGCGGTTCAATCTGTTTTTACGAGACAGTTTTGCCTGCCAATATTGTGGTGGCCCACAGGAATTGACGTTCGATCATCTGATCCCGCGCCGGCTTGGAGGACAGACAACATGGGAAAATGTTGTTACTGCCTGTGCGCCCTGCAATTTGCGCAAGGGAGGCAAATTGCCGAAAGAAGCGGGGATGGAGCCTTATCAATATCCCTATCGCCCGACAGTGAGCGAGCTGCACCGGAATGGTCGCCGGTTCCCGCCCAACTATCTGCATGAAAGCTGGCGGGATTATCTCTATTGGGACAGCGAACTGGAGCCTTGAGGGGCGCTGTGTTTTGCAGTTGCAGGTGGAGAAATCCGTTTCCGGATTTTGGAGAGGCTATCTCTGGTCTAGATTTTTTCGCATGTTCGGATGGCGAAACGGCAGATAGCACCTATAGCGCCTGACAAAACCGGGTAGCCGGGTGCTTCCGCTGCGCCATTTGCGAGGGCCTCTTCCTTGTGGGCGATCTCCTCCTCGCGGAATTGGATGATGGTTGCTTTCAGCTCTTCTTCGCCTTCGAGTTTCTCCAACTCGTTGATCTGACGCTGATAATGTTCATCGATGACGGTTTCAACCGCGACGGTGCAGGCATGGGCTGCCTTTTCGCCCATGAGAGCTGTTACGGCCCCCATCGCAAAGCCGCCGACATGCCAAAGCGGGTTAAGGGCTGTAGGACGGACGTCTCTCTCGTTCACCAGTTGGCTGAAGCGTGCCAGGTGCTCCTCTTCTTCAGCAGCCATACGTTTGAGCGAATCCGAGATCTGCTTTTTGTGAGGCAGGTTTTTGAAAACCGCAAGTTGGCCTTCATATATGCGGACGGCACCATATTCACCGGCATGGTCCACGCGGATCATCTGCTTGATCCGTTCCGCTGTTGTGGCGCGGCCCGGATGATCCTGTGCAGGGTTAAAATGCTTCGTACCCATGAGGGCCTCCAGCGTGGCGGGGTTTGCTGTTATGCGTCGTCATCATCGTCAGCGCCGGTCTCGGTCCAGAAGCGAAGCAACGCGAGGCTGGCAAGGCCCAACAGACCCAGGGAAATCAGGAAGTTGAAGCCTGCCATTGACAGGCCGAAAAGGCTCCATGGTGTTTCGTCGCAGCGGGGAATTTTCACACCGTCCAGCTGTTGCTGCAGCTCCGCAAGGGAGCCCGCGACCAGCGCATTGCCGGTGCAGCCCTGGGGGCCTTGCCACCATTTATATTCGACACCGGCATGGTAGCCCGCAAGGCCTACATTGGCAGCGGCAGCCAGTGCGCAAAGGGCGATCAGCAGGACCGGGGCGAGACCCAGATTTGTTTCCCGGCCGAGAATGCCCGCGAGGGCGGCGGCAGGAATGAGCAGCCAGTAGGGCATGCGTTGTTGCAGGCACAAGGAGCACGGGTCAAGATCGCCTACATGCTCAAAAATGAGGGCCGATCCCAGCGTGGCAACAGATGCTGCGAAAATGATCCACGGAATTTCGCGATTGGCAATGGGCAGGCTTGTGATCCAGTTCATATGCTCAGCCTACAGGAAAAGCCCGACCGCGAAAAACCCGCCAATCAGGAGGATGACAAAAAGGATCGACAGAATACCGAAATACCGTTCGATAAAGGTGCGAATAGGTTCACCGAACCACCAAAGCAGGCCGGCGACGGCAAAGAAGCGTATACCGCGCGCCACAATACTGGTGGCGACGAAGGCCATAAAGTTGAGAGCCGTGGCGCCGCTGGCGATCGTGATGACTTTGAAGGGGAAGGGTGTCAGGCCGGCGATCAGAACAATCCAGACGCCTTGCTCATTATAGCGCGCGGCGAAACTCTCAAATTGTTCGGCATATCCGTAGAAGCCTAAAATAGGCTCCCCAACCTGAACGAACAGGAAAAAACCGATGGCGTAGCCTGCGATGCCACCCAGAACAGACGCGAGTGTGCAGATGGCTGCGTAGGTCCAGGCAGCGGCTCTTTTGGCCAGAACCATGGGGATGAGGGCTACATCGGGCGGGATGGGGAAGAAAGAGCTTTCAGCGAAGGCGACGAGCGCAAGGCCCCAGCGCGCATGGCGATGGGCGGCAAGGTTCATTGTCCAATCGTACAGGCCACGCAACATGGCTGTAGGCATAGCAGGGCGTGTAAAATCTGTCTATCGGGCACTCTTTCCCTTTGACGTCTCGTTTCCTGTGCCTATGATGGCGCCGCTTGCGAGGTGCTGCTTGTTGCAGCTTCGGCGCAATGCCCCTGTGGCGGAATTGGTAGACGCGGTAGATTCAAAATCTGCTGTCCGTACGGGCGTGCTGGTTCGAGTCCGGCCAGGGGCACCATTTAACTTCCTTGCTCCCCAAAGCGAGCTTTTTTTACAGCAGATCTCCGGTCCGGGCAGTCTCCAGGCTGTCGGCTGACTTCGGCCGGGAGTGGCTTTCAGGGCTTCGTTTGTGTGTGTTCGGCGATGAGGCCGCCCAGCCATTCGCGGAACCGGTGACGCACATCCTTGTCATCGCCAAAACCGCAGGCCTTATAATAGTAATCCCCGATCACAGCTTCGCCGAATGCAGCATTTGCAATCAGAAGGGTGAGGAAAACGGTATCATCCTTGTCGGGATGGGGGAGGCCAGCTTTGTCTGCCATGTGGCAGCGGGCTTTGTGGCCGCGCTCTGCAATCTCCGGCATCACGTCCATGGTCGGATTGCGCTTGGGACCTGCGCCCGTCATGATCAGCCAGGCCAGCAACTTGGCAGCTCCCTGGTCGCTCATGGCTTCAAACGTGTCATTGACCAATCTCGGTGCCTGACTTTCGACACGGATGTCTTCACCCCCGTCAAGGACGGCCAGCAGGTTTTCTCTGAGCTGAGTGGTTGCGCGGTCCACAAGGGCGGCAACCAGCCCGGCCCGGCTTGAGAAATGATGGAGGATTGCCGGGTGGGAGATGCCGACGTCGCGCGCGATATCCTGTAGCCGGATGCCTTCCGGTCCCTGCTCGGCCAAGCGTTTTGCCGCCGCGTTGAGAATGACCCGCTGGGATTCTTCCGCAGACCGGCGGACACGCTTTGTCGGCACCTGCTCCTCTGCGGTTTGGTTTGTACCCCCCGCAGTGTCGGCTTCCATCAGTTTGGACATTTTGTTCTTTCGGTTCGTTCTTTAGTTCTGCTTATCTTATCAAGGCTTGGTTTGGAAGAAAGTGCGTAGTTCCACTCCTTTTTAGGCACTCAACTGTTCGTTTATGTTTGGCATAAGGTTAAGGGCTGGGTTTGAGGGTCGAATCTGGCCAGAATGCCCACCTGTTTGATTTGGGAGAGAGCCATGATCCGCGTAAATGGACTGAAATCGTGTGACACCTGCAAGAAAGCGCTGAAATGGCTGGCTGCGGAAGGTATTGCCTATACCTATCGTGATGTACGCGCGGACGGTATTCCCCTTGGGGAGATCAAGGCCTGGGGGGCGAAAGTCGGGTTTGAAAAACTGGTCAACAAAGCGAGCACAACGTGGCGGGGCCTGTCAGAAGACGAAAAAGCCGTGGCCGTCGGTCCAGGCGCGGCTCAGCTTCTTGTGGATCACCCCACTCTCCTCAAGCGTCCCGTTTTTGAACTTGAGGGTGATGTTTTGATCGGTTTCAAGCCCGAGACGCAGTCAGCGCTCAAAGCGCTTTGATGCGAAAGACAAGGATCTTGCCTTCGGTGGTGCTTTCCAGAAGTTCGTGTCCGCTCTCGTGGCAGAAGTGCGGAAAGTCGATTGCGGCGACCGGATCTGTCGCCTTGACACATAAAATTGTGCCGGTTTCCATTTCCCGCAATCGCTTTTGGGCGCGCAGGACCGGGATCGGGCATGTGAGACCGGTTACGTCCAGCAAAATGTCTTCTGTCACGTGGAATTTCTCCGGTTTGCCTTGACCCTCTGGCAGCGGACTTCATACCATTTGGATTATAAGAATGCACCCAAAGGGGGGCATCAGGGAGGGAATCGATGGGACTGGTCAAACGCGTTTCAAATGAAATTACTTACTTGCGGGCAGCGCTGCGGTCGTTGAAGCGCATCGGGGCTGTTTACGAAAACAGAACGCGGACATTTGCCGATATCATTGAAGGGTTTGCCGCATCGAAACCCGATAATGTGGCCATTCTCGACGGGGGGCGCCAGTTTACCTACCGGGAGCTTGATGCTCTGGCGAACAGATATGCGCGCTGGGCCAAGGAACAGGGGATCGGACCAGACCAGTCTGTTGCACTTTTGATGGAAAACCGGGCTGAATACATTGCAGCCTGGCTTGGGATTATCAAGGCAGGTGGCGCGGCCGCGCTTATCAATACCAACCTGACCGGCGGGCCTCTGGTGCATTCTCTTTCCATATCGAATGCAGATCATTTGATCCTCGGGGCTGAACTGGCAGACAGTTACGCGAGTGCGGTTGATCAGCTTGAACGCCCGATGACTGTCTGGGCGACGGGGGGGCAGGTGCAGGGCGCGCATGATCTGGATGCTATTCTGGCAGACCGGTCTGCGGAGAGCTTGCCGGCGGATTTCCGAAGCGGCCTGACGATCGATCATACGGCGCTCTATATTTATACAAGCGGTACAACGGGCAACCCGAAGGCTGCCAAAATTCCCCACGCGCGTTTGCTGGTAATGATGGGCGGTTTTTCCGCCGCAGCCAATGCGACGGAAAAAGACCGGATGTATGTTTGCCTGCCTCTGTATCACTCCGCAGGCGGTGTGTGTGCCGTCGGGACCGTGCTGACAGTGGGGGGCTCGATCATTATCAAGCGGAAATTCTCTGCGCGCGAGTTCTGGGACGATGTTGCTGATAACAAGGCCACGCTCTTCCAGTATATCGGTGAACTGTGCCGTTATCTGTTGAATACCGATGTGCATCCCAAGGAGCGCAAGCACAAGCTTCGGATGGTCATCGGCAATGGTCTGCGCCCTGAGATCTGGCCTGCCTTTCAGAAACGGTTCAAAATTCCCAACGTGCTGGAGTTTTACGGGGCAACGGAAGGCAATGTTGCCCTCATGAATTATGATGGAACTGTAGGCTCCATCGGGCGGGTTCCCGGATGGGCAAAGTCCAAGTTCAATGTCGAGATTGTTCGTTTTGATGTTGAAAATGAAACACCGATCCGCGGCGCTGACGGTTTCTGCCAGGTGTGTGCACCGGGAGAGGTTGGGGAGGCATTGGGCAAGATCAGCAATGATCCCAAAACGCCAACGGGACGATTTGACGGATACGCCAAGAAAGAAGAGACAGAAAAGAAGATTTTGCGTGATGTGTTTGAGAAGGGAGATGCCTGGTTCCGGACTGGTGATCTTCTGAAACAGGACAAGCTTGGCTATTTCTATTTTGTGGACCGGATTGGGGACACGTTCCGCTGGAAGGGCGAGAATGTTGCAACCTCCGAAGTGGCGGAAGCGATTTCCGTGTTCCCGGGCGTCAAGGAAGCCAACGTATATGGTGTGCATGTGCCGGGGGCGGATGGGCGCGCTGGCATGGCGTCGATCGTTGCGCCAAGTGATATCGATATGGCGAAGTTGAGGGCGCATCTGGAGAAGGAGCTTGCGGCATATGCGCAACCTCTCTTCGTGCGATTGCAGCCGGAAATGGAGATTACCGGTACATTCAAGCATCGTAAGGTTGATCTGGTGAAGGAGGGCTTTGATCCGAGCGCGATTGCCGATCCGATTTATTTCAACGATCCGGCAGCTAAAGCCTTTGTTCCGCTTGACCAGGAATTGTTTGACAAGATTGCAGGGGGCGGTGTTCGCGTCTGATTTGTCTCCAACCTTAAAAAAGGGGCGGCCGGTGTATTTTCCGACCGCCCCTTTTTTGTCTCACCGGGTGTGGGGTGGGTTATTCAGCAGCTTCATCCGGCTTCTGCCCCGCAGCGGCCAAAATATTCGGGCTGATGTCTTTTGTGCCCTTTTCTTCGATATGTTTCATGATCCGTGTGCCGACGGCATTCATGGCGGCACCAATGAAGGTCTCATGATTGTCGCGGGCCCAGGCGAAAGACTGGTCACGGTTCTCATTCAGGCCCTGGAACTTGGGCATGACATAACGCGCCATCAGTTCGTATGAGTTTTTGGTGCGCTCGAAATTCGCCCAATTGTGCGCCATGAAAAGGAAGGCGCCGTATCCGCCTGACTGTTTCTCAAGGCGGTCCAGCTGTGCGATAGCATCTTCCGGTGTGCCGATAACGGCGAGGCCGGATTCGATGAGAGCATCCACGGGGTCTCCGGCGTCTTCCGGCGCGAGAGGCAGGGCAGCCACTTCGCGGAAGTAAGTCAGCCAGTCTTTCAGACCAAACTCCACATCCGCGCGTGCCTGCTCACGCGTTTCCGCAATATGCATGGGGCCCACCAGACGCCAGCCTGACCGATCCATTGTGTTGCCGCATTCCTTGGCTTTCTCAACCGCGATGTTCCAATTGGATGCCAGGGCATTGAAGCCGCCGGATGAGGTTGCGCCGAGAGAGAGAAGGCTAAGCCCCAGACGTCCCGCTGCCGTGGCGCCGGTTGGTGAGACCTGGCTGGCTGTGGCAATTTCCACGGATGGCCGTGAATAGGGGGTCATTTGCAATCGCGCTTCGTTCAGCTCGAACCAGTCAGACTTGTGTGTCACTGTTTCACCGCGCAACAGCGGGACAAGAACCTCAAGTGCTTCGTCCATCTTGTCGCGCTGGGTCTGTACGTCGATCCCCATCATGAACGCATCTGATGGCAATGAACCAGGGCCGACGCCGAACATCACACGACCGCGGGTCATGTGATCAAGCTGGTTGATCCGGTCAGCCAGCATCAGCGGGTGATGATAGGGAAGTGATGATACGCCCGTGCCAAGGCGAATGTTCTTTGTCCGCTCAGCGGCGGCGGCGATGAAAATCTCCGGGCTTGCGATGACCTCGAATGCGGCTGAATGGTGTTCGCCGATCCAGGCTTCGTCATAACCCAGCTTGTCCATCCATTCGACAAGTTCGAGATCCCGGTGGATGGCCAGCGAAGGGTTTTCACGCAGTGCGTGAAAGGGTGCGATGAAAGCGCCGAAGCGTAGTCTTGGTCCTGCCATATTGGTTTCCTCGTTTTTACTTTGTTGTTGGAAGTATAGTTGTTGTGTTTTTTTAAGAGTTCACATTTGCTTTAGGCCAAAGAGCATGATGTCGAGAAGCTCTTCGCCGACAGTAGGGGGCACTTCCTCGTCGGCGGTACTCCAGGCGGAGACGAAAGCCCCCCAGCTTGCAATCAGCATTGCCGCGACAAGAGATGCAGGTACCTGCGCACGAAGCTCGCCGGTGGCCTGTCCCTGGGCAACAATTTCTGTGATCAGTTCGCTCAACCCGGCATTGGCGTCTGTTGCTGCGCGGGGCAGGGCTGGTTGATTCAGGAACTCCCGGGTCATCTTGCGCATGATTTCTGCGTTGCGGCCCCAGTTTTCGATCATCATCTGGACAGCGCGGCGTAGTTTTTCTTCTGCGCTTCCCCCTTGCTCTGCCAAGTGGTTTCTAAGGTTTGCGGTCAGCCGCTCGTTGAATTCGGTCAGCAAGGCAGCCTTGTTGGGGAAATGGAGGAAGAAGGTGGCTTTCGCAACGTCCGCACGCTCGCAAATTTCTTCTATCGTGACGGCGTCATAATCGCGTGCAGCAAACAGTCCCATGGCCGCAGAGAAAATGTTGCGCCGGGTTTTTTCTTTTTTGCGTGAGCGACGTGACACGGGGCCTGGTCCGCTCTCTGACGGTCCAGCTATAGGGGTCTTTTCTCCGGCGATCGATCTGGCGCGTGTCACGTGAATGCCTCTTAAAACTAGACCGAAGTCTAATTTTGTAATTTGGGGGAGTCAAATGGCGGATCGGACGCTAAAGTGACGCTAACGTCATCAAAAACAACATCCGAAGGGGAGAAAAATGGGACGGTTAGAGGGAAAAGTAGCGCTGGTCACTGGCGGTGGGAGTGGTATCGGACGAGGTGCTGCCATCGCAATGGCGGTTGAAGGTGCCAAAGTGTTTGTAACCGATGTGGATACGGAAGGTGGCAAGGAGACGGTCGCTCACATTGAGAAGGCAGGTGGGGTTGCCCAGTTCGCAGGTCAGGATGTGATGGATGAAGGCCGGTGGGGTGAGGTGGTTGATCTTGCCGTGAAAGCGTTTGGCGGTCTTCATATCCTGTTGAACAATGCCGGCATCGCGATTGGTGCCCAGGTAACCGAGATGAGCCTGGAGGATTGGCGTCGTCAGATGGCGATCAACGTGGACGGGGTTTTTCTCGGCTGCAAATACGCCATTCCGGCGATGGCGAAGAGTGGCGGCGGTTCTATTGTGAATGTGTCTTCTGTTGCCGGTTTTAACGGGGCACCGGGCTTGTCGGGTTATTGTGCCAGCAAGGGCGCGGTTCGTCTTTTCTCCAAAGCGATCGCGCTGGAATGTGCCCAGGCGCAGAACAATATTCGCTGCAATTCCATTCATCCGGGCATTATCGATACCGCGATCTGGAGCAAATCCATTGTGGATGAGAGTACATTTGCCCAAAGCGAGGTTATGCAAGCCGGCGCAAATGCTGTTGATGCAGACACGCTGGCCAGTGTGACCACCCCCTTGGGTGTGGCAGGACGCCCGGCTGACATTGCCGCAGGTGTGGTCTTCCTGGCGTCGGATGAGGCACGTTACATTACCGGCACCGAGCTGGTAATTGACGGTGGCATGACAGCACGTTGAAGCCTTTGTCCGGGCCTGTTGTCAGGCCTGTTTTATGACCCAGAAGCCGACCCGGGGGAAATGGATGGTTACATCCGCGACCCGCGGGTCGTTTCGTTTAATCGCAATGCGCTGCGCGGAAGATGATACCAGTTCGCCACTAATAGGATCGCGACCATAATCGTCTGCCATGATTGTCACTCTGTCGCCGGCCTTCAGCCCGTTGGGTTCGTCATCATCTTGTCGGGGGAGCTCCGTTGATGTCGCCGCTTTGGCTATGTCGAGCGCTTCTTCCCGCGACATTTCCGTTCGCTGGCCATGGCCTATGGCCTTGATGCGGCTTTCCCAACGAGTGACCTCGTTAAACTTGTCGATCAACTGAGTCCCCTCAGGGGCTATCCAGCGAATAAAGGCCAGATTGTAATAGGCATTTACGTCGGCAATCCCGGCCTGATCACCCATCAGATAGGGGCGTTTGTCCTTCAGTTGTGTTTCCAGCCAGTCGAGCTGGGCGCGCAATTGTTCTTTCATCACCGGGACGGCTGTTTTCATCTGTTCAGTGTCGAAAGGGCGTCCCATCAGTTTTTCACGATCCTGCTTGAAGGCGACGTCAACCGCGTCGCCCGCACTGCCGAAGATGATGGCGACAGCTGCCTGGAACAAGGTGCGATCTGTCCACATGCCAAGGCCCCAACCCAAAGCGTGATCGCCACCAACGAAGAGAGACGGTGTGGGGAAGCGTTGTTCCAGTTCGGCGAGGATGAGTTGCGTGTCGCAGTAAACATCTGCGCCGATCTGCATTACCGGAATTTTTCTGTATCCACCGGTCAGCGCTGTCAGTTCGGGCTTTGGCATGATGACCGGCTGTTCGACGGCATACCAATCGAGACCTTTGATCCCGAAGGCGACGCGCACTTTTTCGGAGAACGGAGAAATGTCGTAATGATGAAAGATGATCGCAGTGGACTTGTCTGTCATATGTACTCGCTAAGGCTCGAATGGGTGGGGTATGCGTCGCTGCTCTTGAGTGTAAGTATGGGTGTGCACAACATAAGGCAAGGTAGGGCACGGTCAGGGCACGTAACGCCTGTGTGAGCGTGTCTTATGCGCGCAATTTTGCCAGTGCTGCCATTTGCCCAAACAATGTGGGAATGTCCGGTTCGGCATGATCGCCGGAAAACTCCCTATAAAGCGTCGTCACATTGATAATGATCCGCTCGCCGTCCCCCCAGCTGTCATAATCTGAGAAGTTGATGTCTTGTGCCGCCTCAAAGGCGGACAGGCCAGCATCGAAGCGTTTGCGTGCTTCATCGCGTGTGTAGATGAGATAATCCTGAACGGCCTTTACCCCTCTCTTATCGGTTATAGGACCGTGTCCGGGCACAATTGTTTCGACATCCATATCCATGATTGCGTTGCAGGCATCAATCCAGTTCTGGACGGGACCTTCCCACATGATGGGATGGCCTTCGATAAACAGAATATCGCCCGTGTAGACGGTTTTGTCGCCGGGGACGTGTACGAGGATATCGCCGGGAGAGTGAGCGGGGCCGACATGTTTCATTACTATTTTTTTGTCTCCCACCGTTCGGGTCAACTCGGTTTCAAACACTGTTGTGGGGAGGGTCTGGGTGACGCCCTTAAAGTCGAATGCACCGAAACTTCTGGTGATGAAATCGCCGAGATCGCCAAGTTCAGGAGCCATGTCCAGAAAACCTGCGAGGAGAGCTGGCGGTTCTTTCAGCATGGCTTCTGCAGCCAGCTTGTGCGCGATAATCTCTGCGCCCTCACAACATTCATTGCCATTGCAATGATCCCCATTGTGATGGGTGTTGATGAGAGTTTTAATGTTGGATGCAGCTTTTGGCTCTGCCTGCTTCATGGTGGCGAGCATTTCGCGAGTGAGAGGGACATCGAAAAGCGTGTCAACGAGCAGAGCTTCATCGCCATCGACGATCAGGCCTGCATTTGACCATCCCCAGCCACCATCCGGCTGCAGATAGGCGTAGGCTCCATGTCCCAGATCGTGCAGTCCCTTGGTGTAACTGAATTTCGGTAGACCTAGTGAAAGATGATCTCGTGACATGGGTACTTCCTGTTTGGCGCATAAATGTGAGAGCGGCGATTTGCCCTGCATGCCGCCCCGGCTTAGTTCAAGCGCGGGGTTGAGCATAGCGGGTGACGCCTGCCTCTATTTCTTCAAGGCCGGAGCCTTCGATGTCGTCATTTTCAAGCTCAATTTCGAGCGTTTCCAGAAACCGACAGACCATGAGGTAGGTGCCGATTACGATAACCAGTTCCGTCATCTCGGCGTCGTTCAAATAGGCTTTCGTGGCCCTGAACATTGAGTCTGAGACTTTGACCTTTGCCACCTGTTCGTCCGTAAAGCCCAGAACCTGGTTTTCCAGCGTGCTTAGATGCGGGGAAGGCAGTGTCGCTTTTGCGGCTGCGATACGCTCTTCGCTCATGCCTATGGTGCGGGAGACGCGCTCATGCTGGTGCACTTCGTAGGTCGATTGACACAGATGTCCTACTCGCAGAATGACGAGTTCGCGTAGCTCCGGGGTGAGCACTCCATCATTCAGGTAGGCGCTGATAAATTGCATAAAGGGGACAAATGAAGCACCCGCGCCGGCCATCATGCGAAAGACGTTGAGAGGGGGCAGGCTCGACAGGAGTGCCCGTGCCGGGGCGGGGAGCGTGTCGGGATCCGGGTAGGAAATGCGTGCCATGTTCAGCCCTTGTTCAAGCGTGTTTTAAGGGCTTCAAGGTCAACACCGTCCGTTGCCCCGTCCTCCTCGATGTCCACATCAAAGGTCTCCAAAAAGCGCGATACCATCATGTAAAAACCGATGGTGAGGGTCAGTTCCTGCATGACCTTGTGGCTGAGTTGGCCGGAGAGCGGGGTAAAGGTTGCGTCGCTTGCTCTTACGTTCAATACGATGTCGTCGGTGTAGCGCATAACCGCCCGCTGGAGGTCGGTAAAGACCTTGGCGTCGGGGCCTTCGTGGATCGCCTCGATCAGTTCTTCCGCCATGCCCATCTGGCGGCAGATACGTTCGTGCTGATGTACTTCGTAGCTTGCTTTCGAGAGAACACCCACGCGCACGATTGCGATCTCCCGCAAAACAGGGTCGAGCTCCGCTGCGCCGAGAAGGTGATTGCCCAGCCCGATAAAGCGTTTCAACAGCCCGCCGGAATGACCCATCATGCGGAAAATGTTCAGCGGTGGCAGCTTGTCCAGCGTTTCTTTGGTTACTGTGTCGGCGTTTGCCGCGTCGAAATAAGGTATACGTGCCACGTTTGTTTTCTCCCCGATGACCGTAAGGTCATTTATGTCCGGCCTGATAGCCGGATATCCGGTCTAGCGCCGGTTGATGTCCTGTTGAAAGTCAGACTAAAGGCTGAATTCCGGCCTGCCTAGAGGGAAGATGTTTTCCTTCTTGCATAGTCGCGCTAGTCTGGCTGTCAAAAGCGTGCCAGCGCGGGAGTGACGCTGGCATCAGAAGGCCGAAGTGCCCGTATTTTCAGAAAATGGGAGGAATGATGATCGACTTCGATCAGATTAAGTGTGTCGCCGACATCACGCGACATCAGGCCAAGGTTATTCCAGATGCAATTGCGCAGGTTTTTGAAGGGAAGGAAACCAGCTTTGCAACGTTGCATATGCAATCCAACCAGGTTGCGCAAGGGCTGATTGCCGATGGCTGTCAGCCGGGGGCACGGATTGGTTTTCTGGGCAAGGGCTCAGACCGCTATTTCCAGATGCTGCACGGGGCGTTTAAAGCCGGCAGTGTGGTTGTCGGCATTAACTGGCGTCTGGCCGGCCCGGAAGTAACGTATGTTCTCAATGACAGTCAGACCGAGATTATTTTTGTCGGTGCCGAGTTTTACGAACTTGTGGAGACGGTGCTCGCGGATAGCCCGTCTGTGCGGAAAGTTATCGCGCTAGATGGCGGGCATGCAAGCTGGGAGTCTTTTGACGAATGGCGGGACAAGTTCCCGGCGGAGGACCCTCAGCTTCCGCAGTCTGGTGATGATGATGTGATCCAGCTCTATACAAGTGGTACGACGGGCCATCCGAAAGGTGTTCAGCTGACGAATGATAATTATCTGTCGGTTTTCCATCAGGGGGCTGCTGCGGGGTGGGCTGATTGGGAGCGAGGGGATGTCAATCTTGTTTGCATGCCGCTGTTTCATGTTGCCGGCGTTAATATTGGTCTGATCGGGAACGCGCAAGGGTGCAAGAATGTTATTCTGAAAGATGTGGACCCGAGCGTCATTCTGTCCCTCATTCAGGACTACCGTATCAATATTGCCTTCATGGTGCCGGCGGTTATTCTGATGATGTTGCAGGCGCCGACGATTGAAACGGCAGACCTTTCCAGTCTCAAGCAGGTGATTTATGGCGCGTCTCCGATTGCGGAAGATGTGTTGCGCCGGGCACAGGACCGTTTCGGCTGTGATTTTATTCAGGTCTACGGGCTTACCGAGACGACGGGCGCTGGTACCTATCTGCCACCGGAGGCGCACGACCCTGCACGGGGGAAGCTGCGATCCTGTGGTTTGCCTAATCCTGGTATGGAGGTCGCTATTATCGGAGATGATGGACAACCGGTTGCGCAAGGTGCGGTTGGCGAGATCATGATCCGCGGTGGTGCCATTATGAAAGCGTATTGGAACCGTGCAGATGCGACGGCCGAAGCAATTGATGCGGATGGCTGGTTCAAGACGGGGGATGCCGGATACCTGGATGAGGAAGGGTATGTTTATATTCATGACCGGGTGAAAGATATGATCGTCTCCGGTGGTGAAAATATCTACCCGGCGGAAGTTGAGAATGCTCTTTTTGGTCATCCAAGCGTTGCGGATGCTGCCGTGATCGGGGTGCCTGATGACAGGTGGGGTGAAGCGGTGAAGGCCATCATCGTTCGCAAGCCGGGCGAGGCAGCGGATGCGGGGGCGATTATCCAGTGGGCGAAAACACAGATCGCCGGTTACAAGGTGCCGAAGTCGATTGATTTTATTGACGCACTCCCCCGCAATCCGTCGGGCAAAATTCTGCGGCGTGAGTTGCGGGAGCCATACTGGGCGGGGCGCGACCGGAAGGTAAACTGATGAAAATGGCTGCTTCGGAAATTGTTGCTTTCTGGTTGCAAGCCGGACCGGCCAAATGGTTTGAGAAAGACCCGGCATTTGATGAAACGATCCGGGCGCGGTTTCTGACGTATGTGGAAGCCGCGCTTGGCGGCCAGTTGGGCGAATGGATGGAAAGCGATCAGGGTGCTCTCGCGCTCGTTCTGGTGCTGGACCAGTTTACGCGGAATATCTGGCGTGAGGATGCAAGAGCCTTTAGCGGGGATGAGATTGCGCTTGCCTGCACTCAGGACGCGATTGGGCAGGGGGTGGACCTGCGGTTGAGCGAGGTTGAGCGTCGCTGGCTCTACATGCCCTTTATGCATTCTGAGCGGTTGGAGGCCCAGAAGGCGGGGATGGTGTATTTTTCAACGCGTCTGGATGATCCGAACACGTTGGCCTACGCTCAGCTTCATCTGGATATTGTTGAACGCTTCGGGCGTTTCCCACACCGCAATCAGCTTTTGGGGCGGGAGACAAGTGAAGCAGAGCAGGCGTTTCTGGATGACGGTGGTTTCAAGGGGTAGAAACAAAAAGAGGCGCCGTCAGGGCGCCTCTTTTCATCCTGAATGATGGTTAGCAGATCAGGCGGCCCGTACCTTCGTCAGGAACTCGTCGACAGCTGCTTTGAGGTGGTCTGCCTGGCCGGCCAGCTCTCCGGCCGCGCTTTGTACCTGCGTTGCGGCGCTGGCACTTTCGTTGGCGGCAGCGGTAACGCCTGTAATGTTGGCGGCGACTTCACCGGAACTTGCTGCGGCTTGCTGCACATTGGTTGAGATTTCAACCGTTGCTTCCTGCTGCTGATCGATGGAGGCTGCGATAGCCTGGGAAATTTCCGAAATTTCAGCAACCGTTACGGTCACATCACGGATGGCTGTGACCGCATCATTGGTGGAGCTCTGTACAGCCGAAATCTGCTGGCTGATTTGCTCCGTTGCGCGGGCCGTCTGGTTGGCAAGTTCTTTCACTTCCGAAGCGACGACCGCAAACCCTTTACCGGCCTCTCCGGCACGTGCGGCCTCGATGGTTGCGTTCAGAGCCAGCAAGTTGGTTTGTTCGGCTACGTCCTGAATGAGTGTCACAACTTCGCTGATCTGGCGTGCGGCCTCGGACAGGCCTTCAATGCGATTGTTGGCATCGCTTGCTGTGTCTGTGGCGCGCTGGGTGATCTGTGTAGATTGTGAAACCTGCCGACGGATTTCCTGGATCGAACTGGAGAGTTCTTCCGCGGCACCGGCGACTGTTTGTACGTTTGTGCTTGCTTCCTCTGATGCTGCAGCGACGGCGGTTGACTTCATGTTGGTCGTTTCAGCCGTTGATGTCATTGCGGAGGCCGTGTGCTCCATCTCTTCAGCTGCGGCGCTTACTGTTGCCAGCATCTGTTTCATATTGTCATCGAAGCCTTTGATGAGGTCTTCGATTTCTGCGGTACGGCGTTCCTTGGCTTTCTGCTCTTCTGCTTGTGCAGCTTCAAGCTCCCGGCGTTCAATGGCGTTCTGACGGAATACTTCAACGGCTCGGGTCATGTCGCCGATCTCGTCGTGGCGATCTTTTCCTTGCAGATCCAGTTCAGTATTGCCGGAGGCGAGTTCCTTCATGGCGTCTGTTGTTGCGCTGATTGGTGAGGAAATCTGGCGTGCGAGGAAATAGCCCGCGGCAGAGATCGCGGCAATCAGCGCGAGCGCGATTGCGAGCATGATGTTTCGCATGGAGACGAGGGCTTCATTGACTTCGTCTTCGGATATTTGCGCGAGAATGGCCCAGCGTGTGCCGTGGAACTCCACAGCTTCTGCGTAGGTGCGGGTTTCATGCCCTACATGGCTGAGGCTTCCGCTGGATGTTGCGTGCTGATTTCCATTGAAGATGGATGTCAGGGCATCGTTCTGAACGGATGTTTTCAGGAGGGTTGATGTTTCGGACAGGCGTGAGTCCGCGCGCATCAGGCCATCTGTGCCGACCAGGAGCATTTCACCGGTTTCGCCAAGCCCTTCGGCTGACTGCATGAAATTATTGATGATACCGATAGGCATCTGGAAGGCAATTACGCCAACACGGGCGCCGTCGCTGTTGATTACCGGGCGAGCGATGAAGCTGGCCGGCGCGTCGGCACTGGGGGCGTAGGGGCGGAAATCCGTAAACGCAATGCTGCCAGCACCTGGTGCGTTCGCAACGGCTTTGAAAACGGTACCCAGATCGGATTCTTTCCATTGTCCTGAGAGAACGTTGGTGGCGTAGTCGAGTTCTTTGAAGACCGAATAGACAACATTGCCCTTCATGTCGAAGAGGAAAATATCGTAGTAGCCACGTTCGTTCAGGAAGGTTCTGATCCATGGGTGGTATTTACGGTGAACGTTGGAATAGTAAGAACCGTCATTCGCATAGTCGAGAAGATGTTTCTCTCCGACACCGTTTGGATTGCCGCTGATGTAGGCGCGTTGCAGGTAGGATTGCGGGTTTTCGTCGCGAAAGACGTCCCAGGCCTGCTCAAAGTTTTCCAACGCATCCGCGATGAGCGGGTTTGTGGACATGATCTCGAGGTCTTGCTCGATCGTTGTCAGATATTTTGTGAACGAGGATTGTCGTGCACTCAAGGCCGCTTCAAACCTTGCGTCTGTCGCCTGATCAAGAGATGACGCAGCGCGCCAGTAGCTTGATAGTCCGACACCCAACGCCATTACTATGGAACACCCTACAATGATCGCTGGCAGTTTCTCTGCGATCTTGAGACGTTTCAGACGCTCAATCATGTCTATCCCCATCCAAATGAAACCTGAACTCAACTTCAGGTAGAAATCCCAACGCTTCCTTCGTAGGTGAAATCCACTAAATTTGACTAAAGTTTTGGTGAAATAGGTATTTTTTTGGGACATAAGGCAAAAAAACAAACCTAAAGTCTGTGTCTTTAAAGTTGTATGTGATTCTCATTTTGAGGGCGCTGGCTCATTAGATTTGTTGAAGCAAAGCTCTACCTCCGCGATACTCTGCCGCTTAAATCAAAGAGAGGCCCATTGCGTGACCCAAACGACGACCCCCACGACAACACTTCCTGCAACCCTTGATCCGCAGGTTAGAACCCTGCTCGAAATGCTGGCGCAGGCAGACGGTACGCCGATTTCAGACATGGCCCCGACAGATGCCCGTGCCATGTATCTGGCCATGAAGGACGCTTATGAGGTTTCGATCGGGAAGGTGGAGGACCTGACCATTCCGGGGCCGGGTGGCGAGATTGCGCTCCGGCTATATACGCCTGTTGCCGCCGGGGGCGGGGCTTTGCCGGCACTCGTCTTTTTTCATGGGGGTGGATGGGTTATCGGTGATCTGGATACCCACGACGCGCTTTGTCGGACACTGGCAAATGAGAGCGGCTGCAAGGTTGTCGCTGTTGATTACCGTCTGGCGCCTGAACACCGGTGTCCTGCGGCCGTTGAAGATGCTTATGCTGCGATATGCTGGGTGGAAAAAGCGGGTGCGTCGTACGGGATTGACGTGAATGCGATTGGCGTGGCGGGAGATTCTGCCGGTGGTAATCTGGCGGCGGTTGTCTGTCAGATGGCCAAGGCAAAAAAAGGGCCGGATATTCGTCATCAATTGTTGATCTATCCAGTGACGGATACCAAGACAGATACACCATCCTATCAGGCTTTCGGGGAAGGCTTCTTTTTGGAGAAGCGGACAATGGAATGGTTTATCGACCATTATGTCGGACCCGATGGTGATCGTGCGGACCCTGTGGTTGCTCCGTTGAACGCAGAAAATCTGAAGGGCCTGCCGCCTGCTTATGTGGTGACGGCGGGTCATGATGTTCTGAAAGACGAGGGTGCTGCGTATGCCCGGCGCCTGGAAGAAGCGGGTGTCGATGTGACCTATGTCGAGTGCGCGGGCATGATCCATGGCTTTTTTAATCTACAAGCGATGGTGGAGGCTGCACGTGGGGACGTCGCGCGGGCGGCCAAGGCGGTTGCCGAGGCGCTTGCATAAGCACAAAAATTCCTCTAACTGATTGTTTCATCATACTTGATGATGCATAAGGGTTTTCTATGACTGTTCCGTCCCTGCCGTCCGTTCATCCATTCTCCGGCCTTGATGTCCCCCACCATGTGGCTGCTCTGGCGCAGCATCGTGGTTCGCATCCGTTCCTTGTGTGGGAACCGTTTGAAGGAGAAGGGAAAACCTGGAGCTATGCGGCCTTTTACAATGATGTCCGGCAGATTGCAGCGGGGTTGCAGGCACGGGGTGTGAAGAAGGGAGAGCGGGTTCTTATTCACCTCGACAATTGTCCTGAGAGCATTCTGGCCTGGTATGCGTGTGCACATCTTGGTGCCGTCGCTGTCACCACGAATGCGCGTTCGGTTTTGGCAGAACTTGCATACTATGCCGAAAATGCAGAGGTGGTGGGTGCTATTACGCAGCCCAAATTTGCAGCACTTGTGAAAGAGGCTTGCGCTGGCCTTCGGTGGCTTGTGGTGACGGAAACCGATAATGGGGACGCACCCAGCGGCGGGGAGACTTCTGTCGAGGGGACCTGTTTTTCTTCGCTTTATGGCGATGTTGATGCGGTGCCGTTGCGCGCGGTGGAGCCGTTCCTGCCTGTGGGTGTGCAGTATACGTCGGGCACGACGTCGCGACCCAAAGGTGTTGTCTGGACCCACGCGAACGCCTTGTGGGGCGGCAAGCTTTGCGCGGCGCACGAGACATTGACGCCTGACGACGTACACCTTGTCTACCTGCCTCTTTTCCATACGAATGCGCAATCCTATTCTGTACTGGCATCCTTGTGGGTTGGCGCGACGATTGTGGTGCAGCCTCGCTTTTCGGCATCGCGTTTCTGGCCTGTGTCTCTCAAACACAAATGTACCTGGACCAGCATGGTACCGTTCTGTTTGAAGGCATTGATGGCGCAGGACGTGCCTGCGGATCATTTCTATCGTCTGTGGGGGAACGGGGTGGCGAACCTGCCAACGGACGCGCATTTTGGCGTTACGACGATGGGCTGGTGGGGGATGACCGAGACGATTACCCACGGGACCGTCTCCAATCCTTATGACAAGACAACGCCGCCTATGACGATGGGTAAGCCTGCCGTGGGGTACGAGATTTCCGTTACGCGTGATGATGGAACGCCCGTCGCACCCGGCGAGACCGGTAATCTATTGATCAAGGGTATTCCCGGCCTGTCCCTCTTCCTGGAGTATCTCAATAACCCCAAAGCCACAGCTGAAAGTTTTGATGCTGATGGCTATTTCATCACAGGTGACAAGGTCACGCTGCTGGAGAACGGCTTTCTGCAGTTTGCGGATCGTGACAAGGATATGCTCAAAGTCGGTGGGGAGAATGTTGCTGCTTCCGAAGTTGAACGCGTGATTATGACAGTGCCGGGCATCGCGGAATGCGCCGTGGTCGCCAAGAAAGACCCAATGCTCGACGAGGTGCCTGTTGCGTTTCTCCTTGTGCCGGGTGGTGAGCCTGCGGCACCGGAAGGTCTGGCTGATCAGGTTCTTGATGCCTGCAGGAGTGAGCTTGCGGATTTCAAAGTGCCGCGCGCGATCCATATCGTTGACCGTTTGCCCCGGTCAACGCTGGAGAAGATCGCGAAAGCTGAGCTGCGGAAGCGCCTCGACTAGGTCGAGCAATGACTAGGGGAGCAACTTGCCCGGGTTCATAATGCCCTTTGGATCCAGCTTTTCCTTTAGTGTGCGCAGCAGGGAAAGACCCATAGACCCTTTCTCTTCTTCCATCCATGGCGTGTGGTCTGTCCCCACGCCGTGATGGTGGCTGATGGTCCCGCCATTGGCCAGGATCGCATCTGAAGCCGCACGCTTGATTTTCTGCCACTGGCCAACTTCGTCTTTCAGATCTCTGGGGAAGACGAAGGTGAAATAGAGGCTTGCCCCGTCCGGATAGGAATGGCTGACATGCCCCATGACAATGCCTTTGGCCGTCGGTTCTGCCTTGGTGTCTTCGATGGCCGCCTCAATGGCGCTTGTCACTTTCTGATGCAGGTTCATGATGTTGGACCAGTGGGTTGATGTCTCCAGTGTGTCGATGCCGACACCACGGTCCATCATCGGGTCGCGTGCATAAGGTGAGTTAAAGCGGCCATGATACCATTTGTCACCCGCACCGGAACCAATGGCGAGGGCGCCGCCTTTTTTGCAGATAGCTTCTGTTCGCTCTCTGGCCCAGCTTACTGTTTCCTTTTCCCCCTCAATACCGATCAGCATCAGGCAGGGATTATCAGCCAGGCCTTTCCACTTCAGAAAAAGATTCTGGAGTTTGGATTTCAGACCACCAGCACCAGTTGCCGAGAAGGCCTGGAAAAAATAGGTCTCAGGCGCGTCTGACAGGCGAACCATGGCGACGGGAATACCTGCATGGTTGATTTCGCGCGCGACGTCGACACCGGCCTCGAAGTTTTTAAAGAGATAACCGCGATAGTCTTTCGCCGCAGGTATTGCGTGGATTTTGACTGTCGCGTCGCAAATGATGCCGAGCGTACCTTCTGACCCTGCAACAATCTGATTGAGGTTGGGGCCAGCGGCGGACGCGGGGGTCTCCTCTGTGGACCATGTGCCGGCAGGTGTGGCCAACCGGGTTGATACCAGCCATTTCTCAGCCTTGCCATAGCGGTTTGACTGTTGTCCCGCCCCGCGTGCGGCGACCCAGCCGCCGAGAGTAGAGAACTGGAAGCTCTGGGGATAATGCCCAAGGGTCAACCCTTGTGCCTGGAGTTTTTCTTCGAGTGCGGGGCCATAAATGCCAGCTTCGATACGGGCTGTCATGGAGACACGGTCGATTTCCAGGATCTTGTCCATCAGCGTGGTGTCGATGGTGACGAGCTTGTCTTCGGCATTTCTTGCGTGTGCGTTCACGCCGCCGACAACGGATGATCCGCCGCCAAAAGGTACGATGGCAATGTTTCTGTCCGCGCACAGGGTGATGAGCTGCTGCACCTCGGCACTGGAGCGCGGATAGATGACGCCATCCGGGGCGACGGCCAGGTCTCCGGCGCGCACGTAAAGCAGGTCATGATAAGATTTGCCGCGCGCGTGGAAAGCGCGTTCATAATCGTCTGTACGAACCTGATTGTTGCCAACGATTTCTTCAAAGCTCGCAATGTCGTCCGCTGAGAGGTGGCAAGGTGTCAGGGTAATGTCTGACAGGCGTTTTGCCGGTGTGGAAGGCAAAACGGACAATCCAAGGGTCTCGCGAATCCAGCCCCATTGAGGTGCGCCGTCTGGTAAGGGATTGTCCTGCTTTGCAGGGCCCCAACCATTCCATCTCAGTGTCTGGCGGTCGATTGTCATGGGAAATCCTTTCAGCGGTAGGCTGTCTTGCAAGCGCTAGAGGCGCAGTGTGAGTGCATTGGTGAGAATGTCGAAACGGGCGGGCAGGCGTCCCGGCGCTTCCCCGTCAATATCCAGAAGGACGGGTTTTGCATTGATCGGTTCCGCTTCAACCCAACTTGCGCGGGTTTCGATGACTTTTTCATTGTGGATGTGAGAGCCGTCATAAAGCGAGCCTGACCCGCTTGCGAGGTCGCGAATGCCCATGTCTTTCATAATGATGAGATCAAACAGGCCGTCATCAACCAGAGCATTGGGGGCCATCATCATGCCCCCGCCGAAGAAGCGGCCGTTGGCGATAGCCGCCGTGCTGACATTGAGCACTTCATCAAAGCCCTGATCGGTGCGAATGCGCACAGGCTGTGGCTTGTAGCGCATCAGGGCTTTGAACGATGCCCATTGATAGGCGAAGCCGCCGCCGAAAATCTTTGAGAAACTGGTTTTGTTGATGGCGCGGTCGACCGCGCCTGAGAGGCCGAAACTTGCGATATTGTTGAAGTAGCGGGTGAGGCGCTTTCCTTCATCTGTCTCGAAGCTAAGACGGCCTATGTCTACCGTGCGCGTTGTGCCCGTGGCCATGCGGGCAATACAGGCTTGCCGTTCTGCCGCCAGATCAAAGCTTTTGCGGAAGTCCCCACCGGTGCCGGTATTCAAAAGCCCAAGTTGCACCGATGAAGGTGTGCTGCCGGCCAGCATAATGCCGTTGACGGTTTCGCTGATCGTGCCGTCGCCACCAACAGCGATCAGGAGTTCTGCCCCTGCATCGAGGGCCTTGCGGGTCAACAGCGCGGCTGGCAGATGTTCGGGACGCGCCGGGCGGTCCGTGAAATAGGGGGTAACGGGGCCGAGCACGGCTTCCAGCTCCCGCTGGATGGTCGGCCAGTCACGGCCCGTGCGACCGCCACCTGATGCAGGATTGATGATCGCAGCAACGGACCTTATCGGCGTGGGGGTGTCGGGTCTGCTCATTTTCTGGCATCAAGGGTGAGGAACCCCTGCTCCAGTTCAGCAATCTGGCTTGTACGCGTTGCATCGTCCCAGCCAAGCTCGCGCGCCATAAGTGCAGCTGCAGCTTCTACAGCTTCCTTGCCCGGGTGTCCGGTTGTCCCCAGACCGGTTCGGCGCATCACGGCATCCGACAAGGTGCAGGCCATTTCGTGGCGCACGGCGTGGACAATCTGCACCCCGAGATCAGCTGTTGTTGTGCTGAGTGGCTTAAGCAGGTCTGCCTCTTCGCCCTGACGTTCCCGCGCGGTGGCGAGAACTGCCTCGTAGCGGCTACCGTGGTAGCGGGTAAGGTTCTCCACAATTTCCGGGTCCAGATCCGCGTGTGCTTTTTTTGCCTGGTCCACGAAAGGTCTGAAACGACCGGTCGCCCCGCCATAGAGCGGTACGTCCTGTGTTGCGGGGGCATGCCGCAGGTTCAATTTTGTGGTGACCATGTTGACCACTTGTTCGGCCAGATGTCGTGATGTTGTCCATTTTCCGCCCATGGCGGAAAGAAAACCCTGGATGCCGTTCAGCTCTGCATGGTCGATGATCTCTGCGGCACGACTGGCATTATAGCTGTCTGCATCATCCTCATCGTCCTGTGGTGTCGTATCAACAAGAGGGCGGATGCCGACATAGAAGTGCTCAACGTCGTCGCGAGTCAGATTGAGGCCTGGCAAACCATCATTCACAACGACCAGGAAATCTTTAATGTCCTGCTCGCTGACACCCACTTCATCAGGTGCCCCGTCAAATACGGTATCTGTTGTGCCGAGGATGGTTTTGTCCCGCCACGGAATAACAAAAAAATGGCCGCCAATCTTGGACTGGACGGCGAGCGCATGTTTGTCTGAGAGTGCGCGTGTGATGAGGTGAATGCCTTTAGACCGGATCAAACGACGCGAGGGTTTTCCGTTTTCAGACAGGCCCAGCATGATATCGGCCCAGGGGCCTGCAGCGTTGACTGTCAGTTTGCCTTTAATCTCGTGGGTCGTCCCATTGAGCGTGTCTTTGACGGTCACTGCTTTAATGGTTTTCCCGTCATCGCTTTTGACGAAACCATCTACTTTGGCATAGTTTGCCGCGTCTGCACCTTTTTCTACAGCACCCAGAATGAATTCCAGGCAAAGGCGCTCTGGTGCAAACATCTGACAATCATAATAGATTTTTGCTCCGGTCAGCCCTTCAGGACGTAGAGAGGGCATCAGTTTCAATGCCTCTTCGCGCGAGATGCTTTTGTAAGCCGGAATTTTTTTGTCCGGGTCATCCAGCCGGTTGCGATCAAAGGCAAGCCAGTCATACATGGTCAGACCTACGGCCAGCACCAGGCCACCTTTCAGCCCATGCCCATAGGTTGGCAGGATGAAGGGGAGGGGATCAACCATGTGGGGCGCATTCTGCTCCCAGATGCGGCGCTCGCGCAGGCTTTCGCGCACCAGGCTGATCTCGCCGTTCACCAGATAGCGCAGTCCGCCATGTATCAGCTTGGATGAGCCGGCGGTTGTCGCGTGGGCGAAATCGTCTTTCTCCAGCAGTGCGACTTTCAGGCCCCGCAAGCTCGCGTCCCATGCGATGGAGGCGCCGGATATGCCCCCCCCCACCACAATCAGATCATAGTTTGTCTGGCTCATGGAATGGAGGTTGCGCTGCATATTGTCCTGCCGGGAAAGCTGAAAATTGAGAGGTCGCGCCGGATGGCAGAGCCTGTCTGACGCGGGGTAAGCCTCATGTTGTCGCGCGTCAGGCCCTTGTTTGCAAGCCGTTTTGTTTCATCCGCCATTCCAGATGCGAGAGCCGGTCCTGACCGAAAAAAGGCTCGCCTTCAAAGACCATGAGAGGGACCCCCCAGTGGCCTGCTGCTTTCTGCGCGGCCTCGTTGCTGGCGATAATGGTCTCGTAATGCTCCGGGTTGGCTTCGATCTTCTGATCCAGCGTGGCGAGGTCGAGCCCTGCGCGATTGACGGCGTTTTCCAGATGATCTCCTTCATTCCAGCCCTTCACCCCGCCGAAAATGATGCTGCTGACTTCATCGAGGAAGGCGAGCCCTTTGCCTTCTTCGGCTGCCGCGCATCCAAGCCGTGTGAGGCGGTGAATATAGGGTTGTTCTTTCGGAACATTGCCAGAGGCTATGTCCATCTGGACCGGGTCTGGTGAGGGCCAGGCATAGGGCAGCCCCTCCATCTGGGCGACGCGAACTGTATCTTTCAGGAGGTAGGGTGGCCACATGGGGTTGACCGTCTTGAAAAAGCCGTCCAGCCGTACAGCGATCGGGTAGACGGGACGGACGTTCACCTTCAGTTTGAAGGCTTTTTCCATGGCGACGATCCGCTTTGTAGCAAGATAGGAATAGGGGGAGCGGAAGGACCAGAATAGATCGAATTCCAATGAATTGCTGTCGGACATGGGGTGTTCCCTCTCGTTTTCTGTCATTTTGTTGGCAGACAAGGTCAGGCTTTTGGCGGGCCTTTGCAAGAGCTTTGGAAGCCCTGCTAAGCTCTCTCCAATAGAATTGAACAGATGAGGGAGGCGCAACGGTGGCGCAGATAAAGGCAAACAATATTCAGATCGAATATGAGCGGTTTGGACCGGAAGACCGGGAAACCGTGCTTCTGATCATGGGGCTTGGCGGGCAATTGACGCTTTGGCCGACAGAGCTTTGCGAGGAGCTGGTTGCACGTGGCTACCATGTGGTGCGTTTTGACAATCGCGATATCGGCCTGTCTGAAAAATTTGATCATGCGGGTATGCCCGACATGGGCGCCCTGATGGGGGCATTGCTGTCGGGGCAGAAACCCGAGGCGCCTTACTCGCTGGATGATATGGCGGCAGATGCGACCGGGCTTCTGGATACGCTTGGTATTGCGAAAGCCCACATTGTGGGGGCATCTATGGGCGGCATGATCGCGCAACTGGTAGCGATCAATCACCCGGAAAAAGTGTTGAGCCTCACCTCTGTCATGTCGACGACTGGCAACCCGGAGCTGCCGCAGGCAACACCAGAGGCGATGGGTGCGTTGATGGCACCGGCGCCGGACCCTAACGATCTGGAAGCGGTTGTTGCACGGGGTGTTCATACATGGCGAACTATTGGCAGTCCCGGCTTTCCGACGGATGATGCACAATTGCGGGAATGGATTTTGCGCGACTTCCATCGCTCATTCTATCCGCAGGGTATTTTGCGTCAGATGGCGGCGATCGTGTCGAATGGTGACCGGCGTTCAGGGCTTGCGTCTGTGACAGTGCCGGCAGTTGTGCTGCATGGTGTGGATGACCCGTTGGTTCCGATAGCGGGTGGGCGCGATACGGCGGCGAGCCTTAAGAACGCCGAGATGATTGAGGTGCCGGGTATGGGGCACGATTTCCCGGTTTCTCTTGTCGAAACGTTTGCTGATGCCATTACGAAGGCTGCGTCGAAAGCTGGCGACAAAGCGGCGGCGGAGTAGATCATGCAGATCAGATCAAACGGGCTTCATATGGAAGTGGAGCGTTTCGGACCTGAGACGGGTGAGCCTATCCTCCTTGTTATGGGGCTTGGGGGGCAATTGACACTATGGCCGATTGAGCTCGTCGATGAATTGGTCGCGCGTGGTTATCAGGTGGTGCGGTTCGACAATCGTGATGTTGGTCTGTCCTCCAAGTTTGATCATATGGGGACCCCATCCATCGTTCGGTTGATGATTGCCGATGCGTTGCGGTTGCGGCCTCGCGCCCCTTATCTGTTGGATGATATGGCGCGGGACGCCGTTGGCGTGTTGGATGCGCTGGGTCTTGATAAGGCACATATTGTCGGTGTCTCAATGGGCGGGATGATTGCGCAATTGATTGCTGCTCATCATGGAGAGAGGGTTTTGAGTCTCACCTCCATCATGTCGACCACCGGTCATAAATCGCTGCCTGGGCCGAGCAAGGTGGCCCGGAAGGGACTGCTTGCACCACCTCCGAAAGACCCGAATGACCGTGCCGCCATTGTGAAGCGGATGATGGATACGGTTTCTGTGATTGGCAGTCCGGGATATCCGATGAGCGAGGCGGAGCGTCGGGAGCTTGTTGAGACACAGCTTGACCGTGATTACCACCCAACGGGATTGGTGCGACAGATCGCGGCAATTGTTGCCAGTGGTGACCGTCGTGCAGCGCTTAAAAAAGTCAGGGTACCCAGCGTGGTTTTGCATGGGGAAGATGATCCGCTGGTGCCAATTGAAGGGGGACGTGATACGGCCCTTCACATCACAGGTGCAGAGTTTGTGAGCGTGCCGGGTATGGGGCACGATATGCCACGTGCGCTTGTCCCGATGATTGCGGACACGATTGAGAAAGCGACCGCGCTTGGCCGTGCCGCCGTCACTCATGCAGCGGAGTAAAGATCATGCAAGTTAAAGCCAATGGAATTGATATTGAAGTTGTGACCCATGGTGATGCGTCGTCACCAACGATTTTGCTGGTCAATGGGTATACGTCTCAGCTGATTAACTGGCCCAAGCCTTTTATCGATGGGCTTGTTGCTGCAGGGTTTCATGTCGTTACCTATGATAATCGGGATGTCGGCCTGTCTCAGAAATTTTCTGGAACGCCCGACCCGCGTGCAACGTTCAAAACGATGATGGAAGGTCGTGTGCTTGATATTCCGTACACGCTCAGCGATATGGCTGCAGATGGTATCGGGGTGCTTGATGCGCTTGGCGTTGGGAAAGCACATGTGCTTGGTGTGTCGATGGGTGGCATGATCGTGCAATTGATGGGTATTGAGCACGGGGGGCGGCTGTTGTCCCTGACCTCTATTATGTCTTCAACAGGTAACCCTGACGTTCCGCCGGCAACGGCTGAAGCGCAAACTGCGCTCAATGAGCCGGCTCCCAGCAACAGCCGCGCGGATGTGATTACGCATTCGACCAAAGGCCGCCGGACGTATGAGAGCCCTGCCTATCGAAAAAGTGATGCTGAATATGCGGCGCTGATTGGCGAAGCCTATGATCGCATGTTCTATCCGGAAGGATATGCGCGCCAATACTGTGCGATTGTGGCTGATGGAAACCGTGTTGAGCGCTTGAAGTCTGTGACAGTTCCGACGCTCGTTATCCACGGGAAAGACGACAATCTGGTGCGCGTTGAGGGTGGTATTGATACGGCGAAATCCATCCCCGGAGCGAGGCTCGAATTGATCGAGGGCATGGGACATGATTTGCCCGAAGGTCTGTGTGATCGTTTTCTTGAGCTTGTCGTGGGGCATTGTTCAGCACATGGCGGGACACGTGGTGCGTCCGCAGCGGCTGACTGAGTTGACTAGTCGAGTAGGGAATGAAAAGCGGGGCCATTGAGCCCCGCTTTTTTATCTTGACTTGGTCCTTGGGATACCTATTTATTACCGAACGATCGGTAATAAATAGGTATCCTCATGTTGGAAGTGTTTGATTATGAGCTTGCAGCCTGCTCACAGAAGGTGCGGCTGACTCTTTCTGAGCTTGGGATTCCCTGGAGGCGACATCGTGTTGACCTGATGAAGCAGGAGCATCAGCGTCATGCGTATCTCAGTTTGAATGCCAAGGGAGTTGTTCCGACCCTGGTTGAAGACGGACAGGTTCTTACTGAAGCGGATATTATCATGGAGTTTTTGTGTGAGAGATCTGCCTCTCGTAAACTTCAACCAGCGTCAGCTTATGAGAACGCGCTGGTGCGGCATTGGTTCAAGACCATTGAGGGATTTCACATGTCTTATGGCGCTGTCTGGTATCATGAGGTGGCTTTGCCTTTGCAACGCCTGAAGGGAGACGCGGCATTAGCGGAAACCCTGGAGAATTTTTCCTCGGAGGCTTCGCGGGAGCGTTTTCTCAAGCTGATGGAACACGGCATACCGCAGCCAAGAATAGATGCTGCAATGTCTGCCATTTCGATCGGTTTTCACAAGATGGCGCGCACGTTGGATGCAAACAGATGGCTGACGGGTGATAGCTTCACTTTGGCGGATATTGCGATCTTCCCTTATGTTAACACACCGATGCGGGCGGTTTCGTCGCTTTGGGAAGGGGTGCATCCTTCCATCCAGAACTGGTATGGCCGTGTGCGCGAGAGAGAGTTTTTTGTCGATGCTGTTCTCGCTTTCCCGCCGGATGCAGAATTGTCGGCGGCGTTGGAAGCGGCTCCGCGTGGTGGCCGGTGGCGCGACTGAGGAGTGATGACGAGATGGCGAGACCAGCCACTGTTTCCAGAGAAGAGGTGCTGGACAGATTGCAAAAAGCCTTCAGGGCTTGCGGTTATGATGCGACCTCTCTTGCTGATTTGGCCGAAGCTACCGGGCTGAAAAAGGCGAGCCTTTATCACTATTTCCCGGGGGGTAAACGGGAAATGGTGCTCGCTGTGGTGGACAAGGTCATGCAGGAATTCGCAGCCGCGGTTGCCAGGGAACACGAGATGTCTGGGAGCGCGGAGAAACGGTTGGATCTCTTTTTCCAGGTGCTTCTCGACTATTTCGGTACGGGTGAGGAATTGTGCGTCATCGGAAACCTTGCCGTTTCTTCCGAGTTGCCGGGGGTCGCTGGCGCTGTGGCGAGCGGCTTTTCTGCCTGGATGAATGTGTTGGTTCGTTGTTTGCGCGAGATGGGGGTGCCGAAGGAGGAAGCGCGTATGCGCGCGTTGGAGGCGGTGGCCCTATTTCAGGGTAGTATCGTTTTAACCAGAGGGTTGAATGATCCCAGGATTTTTCGTCAGCTGATCAAACGCATGCGTGTACGCTTGCTGAGTGATGTGTCGTGAGACTGTGAAAACGCCATAAAAGGAGGCGGACAAATTGCCCGCCTCCATTCTTTGTCTCGTCTCTTGATCGTGTCGGCTTTACATGCCGCCGCCGACCTGAGAAACCCCGCCATCACACGGCACACACGCGCCTGTCGTGTAAGCGCTGGCGCGTGAGGCAAGGAAGATAGCAACGCCCGCAATGTCTTCCGGCTGGCCAATACGCTTGCGTGGATTTGCCTTGGAGATTTCATCTCCCATGGTGGCGAGCGTGGCGGCCATCATGTGGCTCTGGAAGGGGCCAGGTGCAATGCAGTTGACCAGAATATCTTCAGATGCCAGGCGCTGGGCCAGATGGCGGGTCAGCATGATCATGCCCGCTTTGGACGATGAATAGGCGTAGGTTTCGAGCATGGGTGGGTTGATGCCGTTGATCGATGCCGTGTTGATGATCCGTGCAGGTGCTTCATAGGTTGCGGCCTTGCGGAGCAGGGGGAGAAGTTTCTGGATCAGGAAGAACGGGCCTTTGATATTGATGTCGAAGACCTTGTCCCAGCCTTTTTCGGAGTATTGATCGATCGGCTCCCCCCAGGCGGCGCCAGCATTGTTGACCAGGATGTCGATTTTTTCTTCGCGCTTGCCAATTTCTTCTGCAAATTTGGCGATGCCTTCAGCTGTCGACAGGTCCCCGGGGATGGAGATGCATTCGCCAATTTCGCTGAGGCGCGCGGCTGTTGCGTCACAGGCTTCCGCTTTGCGGGCGGTGATGTAGACGCGTGCGCCATTCTCCACGAAGCCCTGGGCAATCATCTCACCAATACCGCGTGAGCCGCCGGTGACGATGGCGACTTTTCCTTTGATGTCGAAGAGGTTTTTCATATTGTTTTCCCTGCTTAAGTCGTTGACGCCGCGAGCGTCATTTCAGTTTTTATGGGCGCACGCTAGCACGAGGGTACAGTTCAGCGAAGCAGGAAATATCGGGCAATGTGTCTTACTGTGATAGCGGTTTGCTCATCAACATATGGCCCGCAGGGGTAAAGCCACGACGTGCGTAGATGGCACTTCCACCCCAAGATCGCAGGCTGAATTGTTCACATAAAATTTGTCGAACCGGTAACAGGCGCGCACCAGATCGGTCCGTGTCTCCTTGTCACGGGGCTCAATGGGTCGGCAGGTGAACTTTTGATTATGCCTTCGAGGCGTATAGGGCGAGCATCTGGTAGGCGATGCTGGCGGCGGCCAAGGCTGTGATTTCGCTCACATCATAGGCGGGCGCCACTTCGACCACATCCATGCCGACAAGGTTTATACCTTCGAGGCTACGCAAAATATCGAGCGTATGGCGCGTTGTCAGGCCACCAATGCAGGGCGTGCCGGTCCCCGGTGCGTAGGCGGGGTCGATACAATCAATGTCGAAGGTCAGATAGGCTGGATTGTTGCCGACGACCTTTTTGATGGATGCGCCGATTTCTTCTGCGCTTTGCGCGCAAGCGTCGCGACCGTTGATGATGTTAAAACCATGAGATTTGGGGTTATGCGTGCGAATGCCGACCTGGACGGAGCGTTCAGCCGAGATCAGGCCTTGTTCCTTCGCATGAAAAAACATGGTGCCGTGATCTATGCGGCCGGGTGCATCTTCCCACGTATCGGAATGGGCATCGAAGTGGATGAGGGACAGAGTCCCGTGTTTTGCTGCGTGCGCTTTCAATAGCGGGTAGGTAACGAAATGGTCGCCGCCCAGTGTCAGCATGGCTGTGTCGCTCGCGAGAATGTCCGCTGCATGGGCCTCCATCCGTTCGATCCATGTGGCGGGTGTACCGGGATCAAACGTGCAATCGCCCCAGTCGACAACTTTCAGCCTGTCGAGCGGGTTGAAGTCCCAGCCTTGTGGCCAGTCCCAGGCGAGATTTGTTGAGGCTTGCCGGACCGCCCGCGGGCCCAGGCGTGCGCCGGGCCTGCCGGTTGTCGCAAGATCGAAGGGGATGCCAGATATTGCGACATCCACGTCGTGCAGGTCGCGCGTGTATTGGCAGCGCAGGAAGCTGGCGGCGCCGGAATAGGTTGGCTCGTACGAACTGCCATACGGGGACTTGCGTGTAAATGCGGCGTCGCCTTTTTCATTTCCAACTTGTGAAGCATCATAGTCCGACATGGGAACCTCCGCCGGTCAGCATGGCTCATCTCCAGACGAGATGAAAGTGGCGTTGATCCTATCAGAATGGCTTTTCCGGCAGGCCCCAACCCAGATCGATATATTCCACATGTTCCAACGAACGCCCGAGTTCCGTTTTTGTATCTGTCCTGTCTCCGTCGAAACCCAGCACCTGCATCATGTGATTGAGTGAGACGAACTTGTGGGCATGACCTTTGCTCGCGGCTAAAGGAACGACCAGCGTTTCAACGCGAACAAGTTTGCTGTTGGGGTGTCTGTTGAGAGCGACAAGATAGAGCCCGCACGGATGAGCGCGTATGGTCTGGAAATGCCGGGTGAGTTCCTCCTCATACCCCGCGGGCATGATGTCGCCGAGATAGCGACCGGTGATGTCGGTTCCCATGCGTTCCACGACATTTGTGCCGGTCATGCGGCAGAAGATGCGCTCGTTCCTGTCGATTTCCCAAAGCGTTGCATCGGGCAGGAGTGTCGGAATGCATATGAGGTCGAAGGTGCTGCTCGACGGGATGCCAGAGCCGGTTGCGCACGACTTCCAATACTCAAGAAGTGATGTAAATGCGGGAACGGAGAAGCTCACTTCGGTGATTGCCCTTCGTAATTTTATGGTGCCTTGAAATGGGCAGTGTGAAGAAGAGAGACAAAAAAAGCCCCAGCAAAGAGCCGGGGCTTTTCATCAAGTTGTATTAAAATTGTCAGGCAACGAATGCGTCAGCTTCCAATGCCATCAGGTCGTCTGCACCCAGTTCGATCCGCTCAAGATATGCGGCGGTATTTGGTACCTCACGCTCCAGCCAGACTTTCGCAAGCAGAAGTTTGCGCTTGTAGAAGTCTGCGTTGCCTTCACCGGCATTGAGTTTTGCCAGTGAAACTTTCGCCATCTGGGCCCACATCCAGCCGAGCGCTACAACGCCGAAGAGATTCAGCATTTCATAAGATGCGGAGCCTGCATTGTTGTAGTTCTTCGGTGCGTTTTCCATCAGCCAGCCTGCGGCTTTGCCAAGGCGCTCATAAGCGACTTTCAATGGGGTGATGTAGGGTGCCATCTCCGCATTGCCTTCATTTTCCTTGATGAAAGCGTCGATTTTGCCGAAGAAGGTCATTGTAGCGCGGCCACCCTTCATCGTCATTTTACGGGCGACAAGGTCGAGCGCCTGAACGCCGTTTGCACCTTCATAAACCTGATTGATGCGGGCATCGCGGACGAACTGTTCCATGCCATGGTCGCGAACATAGCCGTGCCCGCCGAATACCTGCATGGAGGCATTGGCAGTCTCAAAGCCCTTGTCTGTGAAATAGGCTTTGATGATTGGGGTCAGGAGCTGGCTCAGATCACTTGCTTCTTCCCGCTCTTTTTCGTCAGCTGCGTTGTTCTGTACCGAGAACAGCATGGAGACGTACATGGCGAGGGCGCGGGCGCCCTCGACGAATGCACGGGATTGCAGCAGCAGACGGCGAACGTCCGGATAAACGATGATCGGGTCGGCTGCATCGTCCGGGTTCTGCGCGCCGGTCAGGGCGCGGCCTGCTGTGCGTTCCAGCGTGTAGGCAGCACCGTTCTGCAATGAGACTTCGCCCACTGCGATGCCCTGGATGCCCACGCCCATGCGGGCACCGTTCATCATGCCGAACATGCCAGCCATGCCGGCAGACTTGGACTTCACTTCCTTGCCGTCTTCGGTTTTCTTTGCTGTTTTTGGTGAGCCGCCGAGTTTGTAGGCAACTGCATTGTCAAAGTTCAGGACGCAAGTTGCGTTGCCTTTGATGCCCATTTTCTTTTCGATGGAGCCAACGGATACACCGTTGCGCTTTGTCATTTCGCCGGTTTCCGGATCAACCAGGAATTTTGGCACCATGAAGAAGTTCACGGTCGATAGGTCGTTTGCCAGCTTGCCATCTTCACCGGGGATCTTTGCGATCACCATGTGAATGATGTTGTCTGTCATGTCATGGTCGCCACCGGAGATGAAGATCTTGGTACCGTTCATGAGATAGGTACCGTCTTCCTGCTCTACCGCGTTGGTGCGCATGAGCTTCAGGTCCGTCCCGCAATGGGGCTCTGTCAGGCACATGGTGCCTGTCCACTCGCCGGAAACCATGCGCGAAACGACATGTTCCTTCATCCAGGGCTCGCCTGTCGCGGCCAGCGCACCATAAGCAGCATTGGTGAGGCCCGGGTACATGGCAAAAGCCTGGTTGGCGGATGAGCTCATTTCCGAAAAGGCGAAAGTGATCACGGATGGCAGGTTTGCGCCGCCCATGCTTTCTGGGGCGCCCAGGCGGTTCCATCCGTTTTCGCAAAATTGCTGGAATGCTTCCTTGAAGCCCGGAGGGGTCCGGACGACGCCGTTTTCGAGCACACAACCATGCTCGTCACCCACCTGGTTCAACGGCTGGAGCACTTCTTCGCAGAATTTCGCGCCGCCTTCCAAGATAGCGGAGGTCATATCGGGGGTCAGATCAGCGAAGCCCGGCAGGTCTTCACGCTTTTCGATTTCAAGCAATTCATGGAAGAGAAACTTAAAGTCCTCAACCGGCGCCTTATATGTTGGCATGGCGTCCTCAAATTTTCAAAATTGTCAGTAGTCGGTTCGGGCGCGAGTTTATCGGCCCTTATGCAATTGTCGAGCAGAATTATCGGTCTCGCATGGGTGTGATTGTACTTAAAAACGGCGGAGTACGCTGCGAAAAATGTTAAACGGCCTCTTCAACGGTTTTTGTAGTCGGGGGCTCTTTTGCCCAGAAACGCGCTGATTCCCTCTTTAAAATCATCGGTTTGGGCGCACAGGATCTGATTGCGGTCCTCCATGGCGATGGCTGCCTCCAGGCTTCCGGCGTCTGTACTCATGTTCAGGCACTCTTTTGTCAGTCGGAGGCCCAGAGGGGAGGTTGTCAGCATTTCTTCCAGATAGGGCTGGGCGGCAGCGCTCAATTGATCGTCCGGCACGACTTCCGAGACGAGGCCGACGCGCTCGGCTCGTACGGCGTTGATAAAACGGCCGGTCATCATCAGTTCGCTTGCCACAGACACGCCGACCAGCCGGGGCAGGAAGTAGCTCACACCAATGTCGCAGGCGGACAGGCCAATGCGGATGAAGGCCGCGTTCATGCGTGCGCTTTCTCCCGCGATGCGTATGTCGCTGGCGAGCGCGAGAGCAAATCCGCCGCCGCAGGCCGGCCCGTGGACGAGCGAAAGGATGGGTTGTGGCGCGCGGCGCATACGCATGACAATCTCGCTGATCCGGCGTTGCCCGACGAGACCGGCTTGTGGGCTGGAGCTGACAGCTGAGCTTGTGCCCGGGGCGTTGGAGCGGTCTTTAAGGTCCAAACCGGCACAGAAAGCGCGGCCTGCCCCACGCAATACGACGATCCGGACTGAATGGTCCATGTAGAGACCACCGAAATAGTCCAGCAGCTCGTCGACCAATTGCGGGTTGAGCGCATTCAGTGCCTCAGGCCGATTGAGTGTCACCCAATCAATGGGGCCTTCTTTTTCGACCAAAAGGGTTTTGTAAGCGCTCATCAGCGGGTCCTCATTGTTGGCATGTTCGGGGTCAACGGCGGCGGGCTGCGTGGTCCAGCACCATCAAAAAGTCAGGGTCCGCATCAAGCCAGCGCAAAGCGACATTTCCGTCTTGATCTCTTCGCACGATGGTGGCGATGAAGGGAGAGAGCGTATCGTCGGATGCCCACCCGGCTTCACCTGACAGGAGGGTACCGACGGGGCCTGAATCATGAAAATGCGGGATAGCGGTGCCGCCTGTAGACCAGTCCCTTGCGATGTAGGCAAAACCCTCGGTTTCAATTCGAAGCCAGGGGTCGCTATCGCGGCGGTGATGACGGCGCTCTTCCGGCTCTGCCAACCGACGGGTGAATTTTATCATGTTTGATTGCATGGAGCCCCGGTCCTTAGGTTTCAGGTGGTTATTTTCGCAGGTTTTACCGGGCTTGTACAAGCCGGGGCCGGTTTGCGTTCCCCTGATGTGCTCGGGGGCGTGCATTCGAACGCGAATGGTCATGAATGGTTTCGGGGTGGGCGAGGGCATTGAGTTCGGCTATAAGAGCCCGAATGTATGCTCGATACCTGGTTGCCGGGATGGGGCTTAGCTTAAGAAACAGGTGATTTATGTCCGCAGAACCCATCATGATTGAAGTCGGTGCCGGTGAATTGATCGACAAGATTACGATTCTTACCATCAAGTCCGAACGGATGAGTGACGCGGCGAAGCTCAAGAATGTACGTTATGAGCTTGAGGTGTTGAGTGCCGCGCGTGATGCCAATCTGCAGGACACGAGTGAGCTGCAAAAGCTGACACAGGCATTGAAGGAAGTGAATGAAGCGCTGTGGGATATTGAAGATGATATCCGTGCTTGTGAGCGCGAAAAGGACTTCAGCGACAAATTCGTCCAGCTTGCGCGGGCTGTATACATTACCAATGACAAGCGTGCCGCCCTTAAGAAGGACATTAATCTGGCAACAGGTGCACAGATTATTGAAGAAAAATCCTATACCGAATTTGAGTGAGCGTTGAAGCGCGCTCTTATGTTTTCGAGCACGCGGTCGGGGGTGAGGTCATTCAGGTCCGCGACTTCGATCGCGTCAAATTTTTCGGTCCGGATCCCGGTTTTTTCGACGGTGGTGTGAGCGCCGAACAAGGCGAGGCCAGGCCGCCCCATATGGGAGGCTATGTGGCTGGGGCCCGTGTCATTGCCAACGACAAATCCCGCCTGGGCAATAATGCCTGCCAGATCGAACCAGCCTAGAAAGCTACCACCGGTCAGCATCGTGGCGGGCAGAGTTGCACACAGGTCAAGCTCGTCGGGGCCCGGTGCGGTTGCAACCTGGTGACCAGCGGCGATGAGCTGTTGTGCCAGTTCCTTATAGTAAGGCCAGCGCTTTTGCGGATGGGCGGCGGACGAACCGGGTATCAGCAGGATATAGCCGGGCTTGAGCCCCGCTTCTGCCAGCAAAGCGGACACGTCGTCCGCGAGCCATGAAAGGTTTGGGGTTAATGTGTGGCGACAGGTCAGGCCTGCGTCCTTCAGTTGACCCTCCATACGCTTCAGAGAGTGAATGGCTTTCGGGTTTGTTGCCTTATGTGGATGCGAGCAGCCGGGCGCGGTGCCGGACCAGGGCGTGTTCCTGAAAAACCAGCGAAAATAGTCTTTTGTGCGGGACGAGTTCTGCAGGTCATAGACCATGTCAATGTCGAGCGCACGGAGCGATTTGCGCAGGCCCCACATCAGGTCCAGACGCCAGCGCGGGGCTCGCGGATCCTTGATGACCGTATCCACCCAGGGGCAACGGGCCATGATCTTCGCATAGGCAGGTTCTGTCAGGACCGTTATGCGGGCGTTTGGGTGATTTTCCCGGATATCACGCAGCGCGCCCTCCGCCTGGATGATATCGCCCAGCGCGCCATGCTTGATGATGAGAATGTGTGGCTCATGCGTCATGGAGCTTTCATATCAAGTCGTGGCGTTCGTTGATAGGCCGTCTTTTGGCGCGTGGTTTTCAACCCATTGCGGGATGAGTTTCGCACAGGCGAAGGTTGGTGCATTCACCTCAATCGGTCGCCAGCAGCCCGCTGATTGCCTGATGCACCAGATCCGCCGGGTCGGACCATGGATAGCCGTTGATCGTGATCAGGTTATGCGCGATCCCGTTTAACATGCAGAGGAGCAGGTCAGTTTTAAGGCGCAATATTTCTGCATCGGTGCCGCCGCCCAAGGCGGTATCCAGGTTGATGCGCAGCATCTCGAAGCGCGCCAAAGATGGTCCTTCGGAGATGAACCCGACCACGTCAGCCTGGCTGATGCCACCTGACATGAACACCATAAAGTAGTGTTCGCGATGTTTGAGCCAATACGAAACATATCCCAGGGCAATTGTATTCAAACGCGTTTCCGGTGCGTCTTCGCGGGCGGCGATTTTCTCCAGCTCATCAAACAACTCATCGAACACGTCCGCCCAGAGTGAGCGCAGGATGTCGATTTTGCTTTCGAAATATTTGTACAGGGTCATCACCGCGCAACCGGCCTCCTGCGACAGGCGGCGCATGGATATGGCTGCATAACCTTCCTCCAGGAACAGTCGCAAGGCGCAGGCGGAAATATGACCCCGCATATCGGCAATTTGTGCCGACGAATGGGCGGGGCGTCCCCGGGTGCGGGGCTTTGGTTGTGTGGCTGCGGGCTTCTTTTTCATCTTTTTCTTCCCCCCTTTCTCCCGATTTGACGGCAATGAATAATTATGTGTAACATGTAATAAATAAATAGGAGGCAGGTGTGCGTTTCAATGTTCTTGTGCCCTTTATGGTCTACCTGTCCTTGGCAGGGGATGCCAGTGCCGAGGAGATCGGCGATCTTATGGGATATTGGCGCACGGTCCGGCACGGTGCGCTGGTTAAAATTGCCGATTGCGGGAATGGAACGCCTTGCGGCGAGCTTGCTTGGGTTAGTGAAGCGATTTCCGAGGGTAATATCCTGGATATACATAATCCCGACCCGGCTCTGCGTGCCCAACGGCTGATTGGCGCTCCCATCCTATGGGGTTTTTCAGCAGACGAAGATGGATGGCGGAATGGCCGTCTTTATAACCCGGAAGACGGCAAGGTTTTCCGCTCTCACTTGCAGCTGCTGTCTCATAGCGAACTGCAAGTGAGTGGCTGCTTCGGCCCTTTTTGCCGCCGCCAGATCTGGACCCGTTCCGTTCCATCCTTCTCTGAACCCTCTTCCAAATTCTAGGGAAACTCGAGGTTTAAAATGAAAATGACCACCCACATTCCTGATCGGGAGCTTAGGGCTTTCCGCATTTTGTTTGTGATTTCGGCGCTTTGGAATTTCGCTGGTGCGTTTCCGGGGCTTTTTGACAGTGCGGGGATGTTTGCGAGCGAGTTTGGGCGAGAGCTGACCGACCCGGTAATGGTGGCTGTCTATCGTGGAGCGTGGTGTACGGCATTGCTCTATGGATTTGGTTTTCTCGCCGTCGCCTATGATCCGGTCCGCCATTCCGGCGTGGTGCTGATGGGCGGACTGGGCAAGGCGCTCTTTGCGTTGAATCTGCTCTACATGTACCTAAGCGGCTGGACGTCGGACTTTGCTGTCGTGGTGATCGGAGGGGATGTTGTTTTCGTGGCCTTCTTCATTCATTACTTCCTGCGGCTTCGCCATCATGGCCACAGTTTGATCTGACCCACTTGTTGATCTGACCCACATGCTCGCGTCGCTTGCTGGTGAGGGGTTCCGTCGCGTGCAGGCTCAATTCCACCGCATGGTGAACGGCGGCGTTACGTGGGGCATGCGCATTGCTGGCGTGGGATGTGATGGAATGGTGACCCCGAGTGGATTCGAACCACCGACCCTCAGATTAGGAATCTGATGCTCTATCCTGCTGAGCTACGGGGTCTTGCGCCATTGGCTAGGGCGCCTGTATAGCAGAGGCATCGGGTGCCGGGTAGAGTCGATCTTGACCCCTAACCTTTCGGATGGGTGACGTAGCGTCACCAATATTTATATTGCTGTTTGCAATATTCAGGTGTGGAAAATAACCAGTTATGATTTGAGAAAATGTCATTTCGACTAGAACGAAATGATCCAATACGGTATTATATTTTAGGAAATTAACGTTTTACTTTTCGCGATTGCAGATTTCACCTTGCAAACAGGTGATGATGCAGGAAACAGACCGGGCATCCGGTTTATGTAACAGGTCGTGTGTATTGCCGGGGGGCGTTGCGACGTGCAAATTTTTGTTGTGAGCGGACATCCTTGTTGTCGACTTGGGTTGGCGACGATTTTGGAGGGTGTTGTCGAGAATGTTCAGGTCGTGGAGGCACGGTCCATTGATCATTTGGCCGAACTTCTGCCTGAAAGTGCGCAGGCGGATCTGGTTGTGTTTGATACGTCCGCCAATGTGAACCGTGAAATGGAAACGGTTGCCCGTCTTCAAGAGATGAAGGGTATTGGCGCTGTCATGGTTATCCATGAGCAGGATCAGCCTGAGATTGCGCGACGTTATCTTGATATGGGCGTGAACGGGGTCGTGCCTAAGCGCACAGAGATTCCCGTGCTTATCAGTGCGGCGCGGCTGGTTTTGTCCGGTGGTCGCTATGTTCCTGATCTTGTCTTGAATGCAGATACGGTTGGTTTTGCCGAGACACCTGAAGAATTCGCCATTGCTGGCCTGGAGCGTCTGACCCGGCGTCAGATGGATGTGCTGAAAGAGTTGGGCCAAGGTGCGTCCAATCAGGAAATCGGTACACGGCTTGGCATTGCACTCGCAACTGTTAAGCTTCACGTCAATGCTATTCTCAACACATTGGGTGTTCGCAATCGGACGGAAGCTGCCATTATCGCCTACCGGGCTGGGCTTACGACAGTTGCTCGTCAATAAGGTCATTGGGCCTGTGTCTGCTTGGATTTCAGTGCGGCGCCAGCATGTTTGTGTTGGCGCCGTTTTGCTGTTTGGTTTGTGCTTTTGGGGTGGGGTCCTGCCTGCACAAGGCGAAACAGTCGCAGTCGTCCCGCCCCCTGATACGGCTATATGTGAGAGGTTGACCGCTGATACGCGATGGCGTGTCACGGAGATTGTCGACGGGGATACGGTTCTTCTGGACAATGGGCGGGAAGTCCGTTTGGTCGGGCTTCAGGCTCCCAAACTGGCGCTTGGGCGGCGGCATTTTCAAGAATGGCCGCTGGCGACGGAAGCGAGAGACGCGCTCGGTGAGCTTGTGAACGGGCAGGCCGTGACGCTTTACTTTGGTGGGCGTGAGGAAGACCGTCATGGTCGCATTCTGGCGCATCTCTTTCTGGATGACGGGCGGTGGGTGCAAGGGGAAATGCTGGCTCAAGGACTTGCCAGAGTTTATTCGTTTCCAGACAACAGAGCCTGTATCGCCGACATGTTGGCAAAAGAGAGAGAGGCTCGTGACCAAGGGGTTGGTATCTGGTCGCTTGCCTATTACGCCATCCGTGCCGCGTCTCCTCCTGAGGCGCTTCTGGCGCTTGAAGACAGTTTTCAACTTGTGGAAGGGCGTGTGCGTGAAGTGGCTCGCGTGCGAAACCGTGTTTTCCTGAATTTCGGGGAGAACTGGCGGGACGATTTCACGCTGGTTATTTCCGGTCCGGACCGGCGTCGCTTTCCCGCTGATATGGAGAGCTGGGTTGGACGTGATGTCCGTGTGCGCGGCTGGATTGATGCCTATAACGGCCCGGAGATCCGTCTGACACACCCGGAGCAGCTGGAATGGCTCGGTGACGCTTCTTCCTTCTAGGTGGGGCTGTTTGTTTAGATTTATGGGCCATACTTTCTGGATGGTTGATCTTGTCCGGATATTCCGTTTTTGGGGCTTGTTGTCGCTTGGGTTAATGGCGGCGGCCTGTACGACCAATGTGTCCACGGGCAAACGCCAATTGGTCCTGATGAATTTGGAAGAAGAGGCCGAGATCGGGCGGGCGGCCCATCCGCGTATTCTGGCTGCTTACGGCGGTGCCTACGATGAAGGGGGCGTGGCTGATTATGTCGGGGCTATTGTTGCCCGCCTGGGGGCGGCGACCGTTAATCCGGGCCAGTCGCCAACGGTCTACAGATCGACCGTGCTGGACAGTCCGATCGTCAACGCGTTTGCCCTTCCGGGTGGTTATGTCTATGTGACCCGCGGGCTGGTGGCTCTCGCGCGTGACGAGGCGGAACTGGCTGGTGTGATCGCGCACGAAATTGGCCATGTGAATGCGCGGCATGTTGCCGAGCGACAGGCTGCTGCAACGGGATCGAGCCTTATTGGTGGTTTGCTGGGCGCGGTGGTTGGCGGTGGTCTGGTGGACAAGATTGTTGCGTTTGGCTCGGAAAGCCTGCTGGCGGGCTATTCCCGTGATCAGGAGGCGGAAGCTGACAGGCTCGCCGTTACCTATCTGACGCTTGCAGGATATGACCCGTTTGCCGTGCGTGACTTTTTGCAGTCCATGAATGCCTATGCGGCATTTCAGGCGCAATTGATTGGCGAGGATTATGATGGCAGTCAGTCCGGCTGGCTGTCGACCCACCCGGCGACGGCAGACCGTGTGCGTGATACGGCGCGGGACGCTGCTGAAACGGTGGCGCGTCTTGGTGGGGCGTCCGGAGGGCACGGCCGTGACACTTATCTGGTGGCTGTGGACGGGTTGCTTTACGGAGACAGCCCTGATGATGGCTACGTGCGCGGACGGCGTTTTGTCCACACTGTTGATCAGTATCAGTTTCAGGTTGCTGAGGGCTTTCAGCTGACCAACACGCAAGCGGCAGTGTGGGCTTTGGGGCCGAACAAATCGATCCTGCGGTTTGACGAGGGCGTGAAGCAGGCAGAGGTCGATATTGCTCACTATCTTCGTGAGATCTGGGCAGCGCAAATGGAGGTTCGGGATGTGCGCCGTTTTCAGCTGAACGGGATGCAGGCAGCGTCGGGTCGAACGCGGTTGCGCGGGCTGAACACGCTCATCGTCGCTATCGAGTTTTCACCCACGCAGGTTTATCGTTTTCTGATCGGCACCGCACCTCAAACGGGAACGAGTTACGAGGCGCTTACTCACGGCATGATTGAGAGCTTTCGCCGCCTCAGCCCGGCTGAAATTGCATCGACCGGGCCGTTGCGACTGGCAGTCATTCGGCCGCGCGAAGGAACACCAGTTGAGGATGCGGCGGCACTGATGGCGACCGATGGCTTCCCGATGGAGCGGTTTCGCTTGTTGAACAGCCATGTGAAAACAGAAACGCTTGATGGCGGGCCTGTTAAAATCATTGTTGAAGACGTGCCTGCCGGTTCAGGCTGATCTGAAAAGCAGATCCTGTGGTTGTTGAACCCTGGCGGTGATGGCCTGTCTCAATTTTTCCATAGCGCGCCCTTCGATCTGGCGAACCCGTTCTTTGGAAATCCCGAACTGTCGGCCAAGTTCTTCCAGTGTTACCGTTTCGTCGTTGAGCTGCCGTTCAGCGATGATTTTCTGTTCGCGTTCGTTCAACATCTTGAATGCGTTGTTGATCCACTCACCCGCCCGGGCTTGCTGATCCTGTGCGATCAACCGTTCTTCGGGCGTGGGCGCGTCGGAGATCAGCCGTTCCACCCAGCTTGCGCTGGTTTCGCCATTCTCCTCTCCCGGTGATACATCAAGGGAGCGGTCGGAGGCACCCAGACGACCGTCCATGGCTTCGACTTCGTGAGTTTTGACACCAAGCTCCGTGGCAATCCAGTTTCTGTCCTGTTGGGTCAGATGCTCACGTGTGCCATTTTCAATTTTTGACTTCAGGCGGCGAAGGTTGAAGAAGAGCTTCTTCTGCGCTGATGTGGTTCCGGTTCTCACGATTGACCAGTTGCGGAGAACGAAATCCTGCATGGCGGCGCGTATCCACCAGGTCGCGTAGGTCGAGAAGCGCAAGTCACGTTCTGGTTCGAAACGGGCTGCCGCTTGCATGAGGCCAACATTCCCCTCCTGTACAAGGTCTGCATGCGGCAGGCCGTAATTCCGGTATTTTGATGCCATGGAGACAACCAGGCGAATATAGGCACTTGTCAGCTCGTGAAGGGCGGCCTGGTCGTTATCATTCTGCCACCTGAGCGCGAGGTTTTTTTCATGCTCTGCAGACAAGAGCGGGCGCGACATCGCGACCTTCAGGAAGCGACGGTCTGCGCTGTTGCTTGCAATGTTTTGGGAAGAGCGTTGATTAGCCATGTCCGGTTCCTCATTTGAGCGCCTTTCATGTGTTACGCACGGTGCTGAGGTTTGGATCAGTGGGGGCAACAAAAAGGGCCAGGCAAAGCCTGACCCTTTGGTCGTTGTGATGATACGCGGTGTGCTCAGGTTTCGCCGGCAGCCTCTGCCGCTTCAGCGGCTTCTGCTTCTTCCGCCGCTTTCTTTGCGGCTGCTTTTTCCGCTTTGGCGCTTGAGCCGGCCAAAACTTCTTCAAGGCGGGTGACGGCGTCTGTGTCCGTCATTTTGTCCGCGGCAGCAACTTCCCGTGCCATACGGTCGATAGCGGCCTCGTAGAGTTGGCGTTCAGAATAGGATTGCTCAGGCTGTTTGTCTGAACGGTAGAGGTCGCGCACGACTTCCGCGATGGAAATGAGATCGCCGGAATTGATCTTGGCTTCATATTCCTGTGCCCGCCGGCTCCACATGGTCCGTTTGACCTTTGCTTTGCCTTTCAAGGTCTCGATAGCGTCCGTGACGACCTTGGGTTCAGACAGTTTGCGCATGCCAACAGTCTCTGACTTGTTGGTGGGTACACGCAGCGTCATCTTGTCCTTGTCAAAAGTGATGACGTAAAGCTCAAGTTCGTGGCCAGCGACTTCCTGGCGTTCGATGGAGTCAATCTGACCGACGCCGTGTGCCGGATAGACGACATGTTCTCCAGCCTTAAAGTCAAGTTTGGCCGGACTTGGTGCGGGTTCGACCGTCACCTTGGGCTCGCTCTTTTCCATTGGGCGAATAGCAGCAGGCTCCGGGCGGGCGACTTTTGCGGGTCGCGCGATAATTGGTTTGGTGCGCGCGATAACGGCTTTTTTGGGCGCGTCGGCCGCGGTTGTCAGCTTGGCGGCGGGCTTTTTGGCGGTTGTCTTTTTTGCAGCGGCTTTTGTTGTCTTGGTTGTTGTTTTAGGGGCAGCTTTTGCTTTTGGGGCTTTTTCTGCAGATTTTGGAGCGGCCTTTTTGGCCGCGGTCTTTGCGGTAGCACTCTTCACAGCGGTCTTCTTTTTTGCAGCGGGCTTTTTAGTTGCCGCCGGTTTCGTGGGGGTGGTTTTTGCCGCGCTTGATTTCGGCGCGGCTTTTTTTGCTGCGGGCTTTGCCGACGCAGCTTTGGTTGTTGTCTTTTTTGCAGCTGGTTTCTTTACGGCAGCCTTGGTTGCGGTTTTGGAGGCCGTTTTCTTCGGCGCGGCTTTTTTGGCCGTGGTTTTAGCCTTTGGGGCAGCTTTCTTTACGGTGGTTTTCTTGGCCGCCGCTTTTGTGCTGGTTTTTTTCGCTGTCTTCTTGGCTGTTGCGGTCTTTGACTTTTGAGTGGCTTTCGCTGCCATGGTCGCTCCGTCTCATTCCCGTCGGGCTACGCATGTCGCCCGATCCGCCTTAATCCCGAGGCCTTACTCAAACCCGGCCCAATTCCTATCGTGCCTTCCAAAGACCTGACCGAGTGATGCCGGTCCGGGCCCTGTTTGGATCCCTCCAAATCAGGATACCGGAGTGGCAAGCCACGCCGTCTGCCTGAGATGCCTGTACGAAGGGGAGGGCGCATAACCGCCAAAAACCCCTGGCACAGTGCCAATTTCGTGCATGAAGAGGGGCTGAACGCCAGCATATAAAAGCGGCTGGCTTCCTGATGGGATGCCATTGGGGCCGCGTTCATCGGATAGGGGCCATACAGGCACAAATCCATCTGCCGGGGTTGGTGCTGGAATACCCGCCCATTCCTGCCAGTTTCACGATGGGGAACCCTATCACAAAAATCCGCTCAAAGAAAGAGTGGTCCGCGAAAGGGTAGTAAAATCAGTCGGATAGAGGTTAATCCCCGGTACCTGGTTCAGGGCTGAAATGCTCGTCGAGCTTGTTGGGCTTGCCGTCCCATTCCTCTGCGTCTGCCGGCGGTTCACCTTTCAGGGTGATGTTGGGCCATTTGGCGGCATATTCCGTGTTGATTTCCAGCCACTTGTCGAGACCGGGCTCGGTATCGGCCTTGATCGCTTCCGCAGGGCATTCCGGTTCGCACACACCGCAGTCAATGCACTCATCCGGATGGATGACCAGCATGTTTTCACCTTCGTAGAAGCAATCGACGGGGCAGACTTCCACGCAGTCCATGTATTTGCATTTAATGCAATTATCGGTCACCAAATAGGTCATTTTACTCTCCGAATGCCGCTTTTTCTCCAGCGGTTTCCTCAGCGTTTGTGGTCTGTTCCTAACCGTTCGCTCCGAGACGGGCGAGAACCCGCTGGCGGGCAAGGCCTGTTTCGCGGTCGGGAACGTATATCAAGCCAGCAATCCGTCGCAACAGGCTTGCTTCATAATCATTCAGGACACCGTCGGCATAAACCGTTTCCCATAATTGTTCAATGAGACGAATGCGCTCGTCTTCGCCATAGGCATCTTTCAATGTTCGGGTCCAGCCGAACAGATCAACTGCTTCACCCTCTTCCTTCTCGCCGAGTGCGATGAGTGCGCCTGCTTCTTCGTCACTGAGGGCATGGGCTTTCTTCAGGATCTGATGAATGCGGGTGCGTTCAGCCTCGCCAAAGTCTGCATCCATGCGGGCGGCGGAGACGAGCAGCGCTGCTGCGGCAATCTGGACGTCATTAAACTGGTTGGTCGCGGTCGGGCTTGCCGGTGTTTCGAATAGCGACTTGAGGCGTTTGAGCATGCCGTTTTTATCTTCCCTTCAGGGTACCTAATTTACTTAATATGTGCGGTGATAAATTTCAACTACACATATAATATGTGTTTAATCACCTTCCCGTTGGAGCGCGTCGGTTTGCCGTCGTTCTTTTTTTGTCGGTCGTCCCGCACCGGGCGCGCGGTGTGCGACCGGTGACAGGCGCTCCGGCCTGGGCTGATCTTCCGGTGGTGCCTGATCTTCATACAAAAGGCGGGCTTCAGGGGCGGGGCCCCTGCGGGTACCTGGTGAGAGGATCCGGATCACCCGAATATAGGGACCAAGCGGAAAGGTGAGGATATCGCCAGCTTTTACCGCGCGGCTTGATTTTGCAACCCGCTCCCCGTTCAAGCGGATCTTGCCGGCGGCCACTTCAGAAGCCGCCAGGGTGCGACTTTTGAAGAAGCGTGCAAACCAGAGCCAACGGTCAATACGCTGGCTCTGATGGTCATCGGGCGAGAGAACTGTCTTGTTTTCCGTCATTTGCCCGGTGGTTGCGTCTTCAGCGCCATGAGGGCGGCGAAGGGTGAATCCGGATCGATCGGTTTGTCTTTCCGCTCGGTGCGGGGTTTGGGGGTATTGCGGTCATTATTGTGGCGTTTGCCCTTGGCTGATTTGTGCGCAGGCTTGCCGCGAGGGGCGTCATGTTTACCGCGGTTCCCGCGTTGCCCCTCTTTCTGGTTGTCGCGGCCCCGTGCTGTGTGGGCGCCCTGATGACGGCGTTGGGGCCGCCAGACTTCCAGCTCCGTTGGTGCGGACGCCTCTGCCTCGGTTTGAGGTTCTGTCGTGTCCGTCTCTGTCGCGGGCGCATCGACCTGTGCGGGTTCCACCTTGGCGGGCTCCGCTGCCGTTACTTCCACCTCGGCTACCGCCGTTTCAGCGGCTCCGGTGTCTGCGGTATCTGCGGTGTCTGCGGTTGCTGCTTCTGTTGTCGCTTCCGGTGGTTGCGGAGTGGCGGCGGGCGCATGTGGTTTTGTCGGGGCAATGGATTTCGGGGCTTTGGCGGCTTCCGCGATGCGTGCAGCGTTGGCTACTTCCTCGGCTGAGAAGGTTTCCGACCCTTTGCGATATCCAAGGCCGGACAGGATGGCACCCATTTCCTCGGCAGAGCAGCCCATCAGAGACATCATGTCGGGGTCGATGACAAAGCCACCCTTGTAGCGACGATCCGAGATGATAGGGCGGATAAGGTCTGCAAGGCGTTCCAGCATGTCGCGGCGAACAGCCCGAGGCCCGCAGACACGGAACCCGATGGCTTCGTAAAATCCGGTGGGTGCGTCTGGTACGGCGGTAAAGGAGGTCAGCCCCGGCGCTGGCGGCTGTGGCAATGTTTCAAAGGGATCGTCTTCACCTTTTTCGGCACCATGCTTCAGGGCCCAGAGAACGAGAATAAGCCGGGCGGGGGCTGGTTTCAGGAGAGCTGGCATAAAGATGGAATGCGCACCGAAGCGGACCCCCTTCTTGCGCAATTGCCCGCGGCCTTCCTGGTCCAGCGCCCGGATGTCATTGCCGATCAGTTCCCGGTTGAGACCTCCCAGATGTTCAACCAGCTGAAAAGCGACACCCTTGGCAAGCCCTGTTACCTCATCAGTGCTGGAGAGGGTCATGAGTGGTTCGAGCGTGGTTGCCAGATGAACGCGGAACCAGGCGGTAAGCCGTTCCTGTACTTTCTCGCGATCCGGCCCGTTCAATTGTTCACTTGCGAGCACTTCGACACGTGGTGCCAGCGGGCTGTCACCTGCCATCAGGCGACCCACGGCATGTCCTTTCCAGATGAAACGGCCATGTTCCGTCAGGTGGATCTCGCTTGCCGGTGTTGTTGCAAAGCGGGTCGCGCGGGAAACAATCTCCGCCGCCAGCGCCTTGTCGGATGCCGCACGGAGTGCTTTTTCCTGAATGCCTTCCGCCCGTGGGTCTGTCACAAAGACGAACCCCTGCAACTTGCCGACAAACTCTCCTTCGACGAGTACATCGCCTTCTTCATTTATTGACGCCATTAAATCCTCGCGTTCGCGCAGACGCTTCATCAAAATACTGGTGCGGCGATCGACAAACCTTTGCGTCAATCGCTCATGAAGCGCGTCTGATAGTCTATCCTCTACAGCGCGCGTCCGTTCTTGCCAATGGGCAGCATCATCAAGCCATCCTGCCCGGTTCGCAACATATGTCCATGTTCGCATATGTGCTATGCGATTGGACAGTGTATCTATGTCACCTTCAATAAGGTTAAGGCGGTCCACTTGAGTGGCGATCCAGCTTTCTGCTATCCGGCCTTCGTCCGACATTAGCGACTGATAGATACGGTTCAGAATCTCAACATGTTCCCCCGTCATGGTTTTGCGAAAGTCGGGTACCTGTACCACATCCCACAGAAGCGCGATGGATGCGGGGCCCGCCGCAAGGTGGATAATATCAGGGTCGCGCGCCAGGCGGGCCAGGGCTTCCTGATCAACCCCTGTTTGCGCGCGGGTAAGGCCGTCCCGGCCGGGTGAGTGCTCCAGCGAGCGGATCAGAGCCTGAAGGGTGGAGAAATCGAGATCACTGTTTCTCCATTGAAAGAGCTTGTCGGTTTCGAAACGGTGATCTTCAATTCGCTCGATGGTCTCCGGGTCAAGCGCAGGCGCATCGCCCGTGGTGCCAAATGTCCCGTCGTTCATGTGACGACCGGCGCGCCCGGCAATCTGTGCAAGTTCCGGTGGGGTCAGCGTGCGGTGGCGGGCTCCATCAAATTTTGATGTGTTGGCGAAGGCCACATGGTCGACATCCATGTTGAGGCCCATACCGATCGCATCTGTGGCGACCAGATAGTCGACGTCACCGTTCTGATAGAGGGCAACCTGTGCATTGCGGGTCCGGGGCGAAAGGGCGCCCATCACGACGGCGGCGCCGCCGCGCTGGCGGCGGATCAGCTCCGCGATGGCATAGACGCGATCAGCCGAGAAGTCGACGATGGCCGTTCGGCGGGGCAGTTTGGTGATTTTCTTCTGGCCGGCATAACTCAGCTCTGACAGCCGGGGGCGGCTGATGATGGTGACATCGGGTAGCAATTTGTTGATGAGGGGACGGGCGGTCTCTGAACCCAGAAACATGGTTTCTTCCTGACCGCGTGCGCGCAACAGACGGTCGGTAAATACATGGCCGCGCTCCCGATCTGCAGCCAGCTGGATTTCGTCAATCGCCATAAAATCAACGGATTGATCCCACGGCATGCTCTCAACCGTACAGACAAAGTAGCGCGCTTGCCGGGGAAGGATTTTTTCCTCACCCGTCAGAAGGGCGACTTCAGACGGATTGACCCGTTTTTTGATGCGTTCAAAGGTTTCTCGCGCCAGCAGCCGCAGCGGTTGGCCGATCATGCCGGTTTTATGCGCGAGCATTCGCTCCACGGCGAGGTGGGTTTTACCCGTATTTGTCGGGCCTAAAACGGCTGTGATCAGGCTGCCATAGGGGGCAGGGCGGGCGCGTGGTGTCATGGTTGTGCGCACCATTACGGCTTGGGCGGCGGAATGCAAGTCGGCGCTGCACACCCGGCTTGGGCGTTAACTTTTGCCCCGTTAACTTTCAGATCATTGTGCGAACGAATGGGGTCCGAATCGATGACTGCGCATCTTCGTGATCTGTTCACGGCTAAATCTTGTGGGTTTGGGCTGAGAAAAACAGACGGTTGTTAAGGAATTCTGTGGACAGATTGACGGTCTGACCGGCTGGCGGGGTTCGCCAACCGGTCAGTTTTGGTTCAGAGACCCTTGTTCGGGCACATCAGATATTTTTCGCCCGTGGTCTTGAGGTTGTACTTTTTCGCGGTTGCCGCATCGAGCGCTTCGGCCAGCGACAGCTCATCGGTGTAGTGGCTTGCGAACGTGGTTTTCAGCTCCCTTGCCACGCGCGTGCGCAGCTCATTGCCTTTTTCCATGCCCACACGAGCCAGGAAGTGCGGCAGCAACCAGCCGCCAACGCCCCAAGCCATGCCATAGGCCCGGTTGAGGACGGTGGGGGAGAGATCGAGGCCACCATAGAGATAGACCTGTTTATGCGCGACGGAGCCGTAAATCGAGTATTCAGACGGGGTCCGGGCCGCCGCCTGCTCCATGCAGGTGAGGATCTGGCTGGCCAGGTTGCCGCCACCTGTTGCGTCAAAGGCGATGGTCGCGCCGGTCGCATGGAGTGCGTCGGTGAGATCGCTCATGAAGCTCTCGTCGGAGCTGTTGACGATGTATTTTGCGCCCAGACCCTTCAGGATATCTGCCTGCTCTTTCTTGCGAACGATGTTCACGAGGTCGATACCGTCGGCGATGCAGATCTTGTTCAGCATCTGGCCCAGGTTGGAGGCTGCTGCCGTGTGGACCAGAGCCTTGTGGCCTTCCATGCGCATGGTTTCGGTCATGCCGAGCGCTGTGAGCGGGTTCACAAAGCAGGAGGCGCCTTCTTTTGCTGTCGCGCCTTCCGGAAGCGGCAGACACATCATGGCCGGGGCGGCGCGATATTGCGCGTACATGCCCCCACCCAGCAGGGCGACCGTCTTGCCCATCAGGGCCTGTGCTTCCGGGTTCTTGCCTGCCGCAACAACAACACCCGCTCCCTCGTTGCCGACGGGCAGTGCCTGACCCACACGTGCTTTAAAGCGCGGCATGATTTGTGGCGCGACGGGTGCGGAAAGGACAGTTTTGGCGCCTTTTCCAGTTGATGTTGCCGCACTGATGTCAGCGGGACCGAACATAACCCCCAGGTCTGACGGGTTGATGGGGGAGGCTTCGACCCGCACCACGACCTCATGGTCCTTCGGTTCGGGGATTGCGACCTCGGCCAATGCGACCTCCAGAACCCCGTTTTCGAGCAGTGTCGATTGCATCTGCAATGCATTTGTCATGATGTGTTTCCATTTTATGGGTGTATTTGTGCGCACCAACCTATGTGGAAACGGCAGGCTCGTCCATCGCTTGAGGGGGAATGGTCGTCGCGTTTTCCGCCCTTTCTGCCCGTTAACAATTTGCCTCTTAACTTTCAGATCATTGCAAGAACGAATCGCGTCCGAATCGACGATTTCGCGATTTTCGCTCTCTGTTCCCCCCAAGATGTAGGGGTATGCCGTCAGGTGAAGCGGATGCTGTTAAGATTTCCTGTGGATAAATCTTACCCCTTACGTAACGTCGCGACTGGTACAGGCTCGCTGCTCCCCTATAGTTGAAATATCGCTATTTCAAATGGGCAAGGTGCACAGACACCTTGCAAGGAGGAAACATGGATTTTGAAATCCCGCAGAAGTTACGTGACTATTTGAGTGAGCTTGATGCGTTTATCGAGAAAGAGATCAAGCCGCTTGAGAACCAGGACGACAATATTCGCTTTTTCGACCATCGGCGTGAACATGCGCGGACGGACTGGGACAATCAGGGGCTTCCGCGCGAAGATTGGGAGGAGTTGCTGCGTGAGATGCGTCGGCGCGCTGATGCGGCGGGGCACTTGCGCTATGCATTGCCAGAGGAGTTTGGCGGGTCGAACGGCAGCAACCTGGATATGGCGGTTATTCGTGAGCACCTGGCGGCCAAGGGTTTGGGTCTTCACAATGATCTGCAGAATGAAAGTTCCATCGTCGGGAATTTTCCACAGGTCCTGATGTTTCGCGATTTCGGGACACCGGAACAGCAACAGGAATTTATCGGCGGCATGCTGGCGGGTACGCACCGGGTGGCTTTTGGGCTTACCGAACCTGATCATGGCTCTGATGCAACCTGGATGGAGACCCGTGCGGTGCCGGAGACGCGTGACGGTGTTGATGGCTGGCTCATCAATGGCGAAAAGATGTGGAATACCGGGTTGCACGTTGCCAATTACGATATGATTTTTGCTCGCACCGGCGGCAAGGATGGGGATGCGAAAGGCATTACCTGTTTCCTGGTGCCGACGGATGCAGAAGGTTTCAAGGTTGAAGAATATCTGTGGACCTTCAACATGCCGACCGACCATCCGCGTATTTCCATCACGAATGTCTGGGTGCCCGATAGTGCTATCCTGGGGCCGCGCGACAATGGTCTCGCTCTTGCCCAGCATTTCGTGCATGAAAATCGCATCCGGCAGGCCGCGTCGGGCGTGGGCGCCGCTCAATATTGCATCAATGAGAGTGTGCAATATGCGAAGGACCGGAAACCGTTTGGCAAGCCGCTTGCCGCCAATCAGGCGATCCAGTTCCCGCTTGTGGAAGCACATACAGAGTGTGAAATGATCCGCACACTTGTCTACAAGACGGCCTGGCAAATGGACCAGATGACGAAGCCTGAAGTGGCAATCCACCTGTCAGACAAAGTGTCCATGTGTAACTACCGGGCGAACCGGCTTGTCTGTCAGGCGGCAGATCTGGCCATGCAGGTGCATGGCGGCATCGGCTATTCGCGTCACAAGCCGTTTGAACATATTTATCGCCATCATCGCCGTTACCGGATTACCGAAGGGGCGGAAGAAATCCAGATCCGTAAAGTGGGCGGTCATCTGTTTAAGTTTATCGGGAAATAAGGGGCTTGGGGGGGCAACATCCAGAATGAGTGGCGTGTAAAATACGGCGTTATTCCCGCGTTATTTCCGCGTTATTTCCGCGTTATTTCCGCGTTATTTCCGCGTTGAGGGGTTGTTTTTTCTCTGAAAATATGATAATTACATCGCAATGTATTCGATTAGGAAATACAGCGCGACGGTTATTGACTTGATTCCGCGAATCAGGCAAAAAAAAGGCGGAGCGTTTGAGCGCTCCGCCTGGCTTGTTTCAACGTAGGCACCAGGCTTGACGGCCGCGGTGTCTGCGCGATTAGCATTAAGCAGTCTCCTCGGTTGACCTTTCGATGTCAAACTTGAAAAGGAGACAGTAATGTCTTTGAACGACGCAGTTTTAGAAATTTTGTCCTATATCGGAGGCGATGATCCTCGCAATTGGTATGTGGGTATCGCTCAGTATCCTCGTGACAGACTTTTTGGGGGTCACGGTGTGCGAGAGCAGCTGGATTCATGGATCTATGTTCCAACTCCGAGCACAGAGATCGCACGCGAGATTGAACGTTATTTTATCAACGAGAAACAGACTAAGGGTGGTGACGGAGGCGGCAACGGGTTTACTAAATCTGTTTATGCTTACCGCACAGCTAGCCATACTCGCGAGTGATCAATAGGAACAGAGTTACGGACGTCGCCTGGCCTAGGCGGCGTCCGTTTTTCTCGGTATCAAGCGTGTGGTTGGCAGTGTGAAGCTGACCTGCGTGCCCACACCCTCTTCACTCTCAATTCTGAACGTGCCTTCATGCATCTCCACCAGTGTTTTGGTGATGGAGAGGCCGAGGCCAGTGCCGTGATGTTTGCCGGTGAACCTGTTGGGGATCTGCACAAAAGGCTCCAGCGTGTTATTGATCCGGTCTTTGGGAATACCGATGCCGGTGTCCTGCACCGCAATGGTGAGCTCGCCCGTGTCAGACAGGCCTGCACATGCTGTGACCTGGCCGCCGGGATGTGTGAACTTGATCGCGTTCGACATCAGGTTGAGCAATATCTGCCGGAGCGCGCGGCGGTCGGCATATATGTCGGGCAGACTGTCCGGTACCTCGAATTTGAGTGTCAGGTTTCCTTCGTTCAGCTTGGGTTTAACGAGTTCGGCGCACCAGTACACAAGCTCCACCGGGTCGACATGCCCCAGTTCCAGCTCATAGCGTCCTGCTTCGATCTTCGACAGATCCAGTATGTCGTCAATCATGCTCAGAAGATGCTGACCGCTGGTCAGAATGTCCGAGATATAGCCGCTGTAGCGTTCATTCTGGATGGAGCCGAATATCTCTTTCTTGATGACTTCGGAAAATCCGATAATGGCGTTGAGGGGGGTGCGCAGCTCATGGCTCATCGTTGCCAGAAACTGAGATTTGGTTCGGTTCGCCATGACGGCTGTTTCTGTTGCCTCTCGCAATTGCCTTTCCTGCAATCTGCGTTCAATGGCGATGCCCGCCAGGTGTGCGGCACCACTTGCGAAGGCAATTTCAAAATCTGATGGCACTCTGCATTCCCTGTAGAAGGTTGTCAGGACACCAAACAGCTCGCCGCTGCGCGACAGGATGGGTTGTGCCCATCTTGAGCGAAAATTGGCAGCATTCAATAATGATGCGCAACCGCTCTCCAGCGGATCTGACATGACATCAGAAACGATTACCCGGTGTCGTTGCGCAAGTGCGGCGCCACAACAACATGAGTCTTCCGTCAATTCGGTGCCGTTTATCTGTTCCAGGAAGTCCTGGGGCATGGAGGCGCCGATCGCCTTTACAATCTGGTTGTCCCGGTTGGTGAGGATGACGGCTGCATGGGCGCCGGGGCTTGTATGGTCGACGCTGGCTGCAACCTGTGTGAGGATCGCTTCCAAGGGGGCACCCTTTGCGAGGGCGTCGAGCACTTCGAGATGAGCGTTCATCTCATCGTCTGCACGCTTGCGTTCTGTGACATCGCGAATGTTGAAGACGAAACCACCTGCGCTGGTTTTTCTGCGCAGATCGGTTACGGCTGTTTCGATCCAGCTGTGGGTCCCGTTTCGGGTGATGATGCGTTCACTTGAACGCCCCGGCGATGGTGACTCCCCTGTGGTCTCCGCCATGCCGAGCAGAGCGGTGACAGTTTGCCCGTTTGCCTGTGCCGGCGGGATGCCGAGGCGGCTTAACGAGGGGGAGGCGTAGTGAATTCTGCCTTTGTCGTCTGTCAGTAAAATAATGTCGAAGGCGTTTTCGACCACGGCGCGGAAGAGTTCTTCGCGCTCAGCCAGATCCAGACTGGCTTTTGCTGTTTCATTTCTTGAGATGGATAGTTCCGCTTTCTCCCGGGCCAGGTTTTCAAGCAGTTCTTCGTTTCGGAATTTCACAAAGAAGGTATGCAGGTTCTGTTTGTAAGCGGCGTGAGCCACACTGAAGAGGAAGGCAAAAAGCCCCAGCGTGACAATGGCGAGGACAAAGTGCGTGCTGCCGCCGCTATAGAGCGCTGCAGCTACTGTCATGGCCATCGGCAGAACCGAAGATGCGTAGTAAACGGGAAGGGTTCTGTAACTGACTGCCGTCACGGTAATGGAGTGCGAAATCATGATCAGGAACAAGAGGGCTTCCTGCATCGGGTTGGATGGCACCCAGAAAAGGGGAACAAGGCCGATCCAGACGAGATTTGTGCCCCAGCAGATCGCGATGTAGCTTTTGAGCCACTGGTCAGGCGCGGCCTGTATCTCCGGGTTTGAGAAATATTGTTCCTGCACGAAAAACATGGTCGCATAGATCAGGATGATGAGGCAGAGCCAGGTCTGTATGAGTATTTGAGGCTGGTTGCTGTCCAGCAGCGATGCGAAGACAAGCGCAAAGAATGGCAGCATAAAGGGAACATTGCGGTAAAACCGCACGATCGTCCCGATCTGTCCTGTTCTTATTTTGCGTCGACATTCCGGCGTGATGTCGGTGATGTCGTATATGTCACCTGCATCGAGACCAAGTACTTGTTTGAATTTGGTGGCAACTGAACTCATGTGCACTACTCCCGCTCGTGGCAAGGCTGGCTGCCACTCCTCCGTTTGAAGAGTTTTGCGTGAGGGTCGTAAAGGTGATTTGAATTCACCGGATCACGAGTTCGCGAGGTCGGACTTGTGCTGATCACGTCGTCGGACAAGGTTAAAGAAACGGTAATCGTCCTGCGAAGGGTATTTTGGCAGGAGGTGCTTTTTAGCCCGTGAGTGTGGCTGATGCCTCAACCAGGCGCGAGGCTGGAAAAATAAAGCTGACCCTTGTGCCGACACCTTCTTCGCTTTCGATGCCGAATGTGCCTTCGTGCATCTCCACCAGTGTTTTGGTGATTGCAAGGCCAAGGCCGGTCCCGTGATGCTTGCCGGTTAGCGCGCTTTCTACCTGTACGAATGGTTCCAGTGTTTCTTGTACGCGTTCGGCCGGAATGCCGATCCCGGTATCTGAAACAGCCACTTCCATTTGTTCCTCAGTGAGCGTGACGTCGACGGTGATGGTACCGCCGGCGTGTGTGAATTTCACCGCGTTTGAGAGCAGGTTCAGCAGAACCTGGCGGAGAGAGCGGCGGTCCGCATAGACGTACGGAAGATCAGGTGGCGTGTTGATTGTCAGCGTCAGGCCACCTTCCATAAGTTTTGGACGAATGAGCTCGGCCGACCAGTCGATCACTTCCAGAATGTCGATATTTTTAAGTTCCAGATCGTAGCGCCCGGCTTCGATTTTCGAAAGGTCGAGAATGTCGTCGATCATGGACAATAGATGTCTGCCCGACGTCAGGATATCGGACATGTATTCCCGGTAGCGATCATTGCCGAGTTTGCCGAACATTTCCTGATGCATGACCTCGGAAAAGCCGATGATTGCATTGAGGGGCGTCCGAAGCTCGTGGCTCATCGTCGCCAGAAAGCGCGATTTGGCGCGGTTTGCCATTTCTGCGTTCTGGCTGGCTTCGCGCAGTTGTTTTTCGCTTTGCCGGCGGTCGATCGCGATGCCGGCGAGGTGCGCTGCCCCGCTCGCAAATGCGATCTCGTCATCTGTGGGTTGTCGTGCTGTTTCGTAGAAAGTTGTTACCGTCCCCAGAATATGACCGCTTCGTGAATAGATGGGTTGGGCCCAGCAGGATGCATAATCAACAGCCCGCAGATTTGCGCGGAATGTATCGGCGAGTGAATTGGTTTCCGCGTCGGCCACTATAACGCGATGCCCGGCATGCAAGGCTGCCCCGCAACACCCGATTGTGGGGCCAAGCACAGTGCCGTCAATGGCTTCCAGTAACTCCGATGGTACCGACTGGCTGATGGCGCGGATCACGCGTTTCTCGTTGTCGGTGAGAAACACAGCCGCATGGGCGTTGGTGCTTGTCCGGTCGATACTTTCTGTTACGTCCCGCAGGATTGTTTCAAGTGCGGCCCCTGTCGCCAATGCGTCCAGAATATCCAGATGAGCCTGCATCTCTTCGTCAGCCTGTTTGCGCTCTGTGATATCTCTGATGTTGAAGACCAGACCTTGTGTAGCGGTGTCGTTTCCCAGATTGGTAACAGACATTTCGACCCAGGCGGGCTTTCCATCCGGCCGTTTGGTCAGCGTTTCAATTGTTTGTATCCGGTTTTCTGTGCGCGCTCTGGAAATGGTAGCCTGCAGACGGCCTTCATCGTCCGGGGTGGAGAGGATGGAAGAAACAGGCCGCCCGATAACATCGCGCTGTTCGAGGCCCAAATGTTTGATGGAGGGTGTGGTATATCGAACTTTTCCCTCACTGTCGGTCAGGAAGATGCCATCAAACGCGTTCTCGACAAGCGCCCGAAACAGGTCTTCACGTTCCTGGAGGTCGAGGTTGGCGCGCCCTAAATGTTCACGCGCCTGCTCGGCGCTTTCCTTTTCACGGGCGAGATCTGCGATAAGCTGTTCGTTGCGAAACCGGATGAGAAACGTATCAATGCTCTGGCGATGCGCTGATCTGACGACGGTGAGCACAAAGATGAAGAAGATGAGAGCTGCGATCCCCAGCGTGATGAAGGTTTCATCACCGCTGGAAAAGGCGGCTGCGAGCGTCATCAACGCGGGCGGACCGGCGTTTGAATAGAAGATGGGCAAGATGCGGAAACTGATGCCCGTGACGGTGGCGACATGCGCTATCAGGATCATGAAAAGCAGCATGTTCTGATAAGGCTCTGCCGGTATCCAGAAAACAGGCACCATGCTGACCCAGATGATGTTTAACACCCAGTAGAGCTGGCTGTAGCTGGTGATCCAGATGTCGGCATCAATCTCTGCAGACCGGAGTTTGAAGAAGCGCTCTTGCATGACGAGCATCATCATGTAACCGAGCGTCAATGCGGTTATCCATGCCAATGGCACAATCGCGTCATAGCGTGTGTCCAGCTTGAGGACGAGTGCAACGCCGACGGCGGGCATCATGACCGGTGCGGATCGATAAATCTTGGCGATTGTTTCAAACTGGCTGCGTTTGATCTGGTTGCGTTGCGCAGGCGTGAAGCTGTTTGAAGGGTATGAGCCTTCAAAGAACGAGCGCAGGAATGTCGACCATTTGTGTGTCGTAGCCACCAGAACCTCACCAGACAGGGCTATGGGTGAAGCGTAAATGCGCCGTCCCCCACAACACTTTCGGCCTATATTGGCTTGAAGCTCGTAAATGATCCTCTAAGCGGTCTCTTATGAGCCTCTTTATTGTGCAGTTTGGAGGGGGCTTTCGCTGACAGGGTTAGCAAGGCGTTAAGATTGTGATTTCAGCTGCTCACGGCATCGTGCATTTGTGTGTTTTGCGTCGAGCAGAGAGAGAAGGGAGGATGTGCGCGTGGTTCGCTATGTCCCAGTATGCGTTCCATCCAATTCGGTTCGGCGTACCCCAACAATCCCCAAAACGTCGTCCTGCCGAATGACGGCGACTGCCCACTGTACCCGGGCAGTCGCCGTGTGGGGCCTTCAGGTTTTCCGTGATGTAGCGCCAGCTCCGTTCTTTTTGGTTTGCCTGGTCGTCCTAACGCAGCGGTATTCTTATATTTCTGGCGGATTTTAGCGCTTTGTTGACCGAGGCCGCCCCTTCCACGATACTCCGCCAAAATTCCCCGGGGATGCCGACTGGCGCTCTGGTCGGGACCACTTGCCTTTGCAACGGGACGCAGTATGAGCAGCGAAAAATATACAATCGAACAATGGAAGAACCTGGCTGAAAAGCAGATGAAGGGAAAGTCCATTGACGATCTGGTCTGGCATACCCCAGAGGGGATCGACATCAAGGCGCTTTATACCGCTGCCGATCTGGAGGCGATTGAGGCTGACGGGTATGACGCAGACAGTCTGCCGGGCATGGCACCTTATCTGCGCGGACCGCAGGCGACGATGTATGCGGGACGGCCCTGGACGATCCGGCAATATGCCGGTTTCTCCACCGCAGAAGAATCCAATGCTTTCTACCGGCGCAATCTGGCTGCCGGCCAGAAAGGGCTTTCGGTTGCTTTCGACCTTGCGACCCATCGCGGCTATGACAGTGATCACCCGCGGGTTGTTGGCGATGTCGGCAAGGCAGGTGTTGCGATCGATTCCGTTGAAGATATGAAGATACTGTTTGACGGCATTCCGCTCGACGAGATGTCTGTTTCGATGACCATGAACGGCGCGGTGATTCCTATCCTCGCCAACTATATTGTTGCTGCCGAAGAGCAGGGTGTCACACCGGACAAGCTGGCGGGCACTATTCAGAATGATATTCTGAAAGAGTTCATGGTGCGCAATACCTACATTTATCCGCCCGCACCTTCGATGCGGATTATTTCCGACATTATCGGCTATTGCTCCAAGAACATGCCGAAGTTCAATACGATCTCCATTTCCGGCTATCATATGCAGGAAGCCGGTGCGACCCAGGTGCAGGAGCTGGCCTTTACGCTCGCTGACGGGATGGAATATGCGCGTGCCGCGATGGCGGCTGGTCTGGATGTGGATGATTTTGCACCGCGCCTGTCGTTCTTCTTTGCAATCGGTATGAACTTCTTCATGGAAGTTGCCAAGTTGCGCGCTGCCCGTTTGTTGTGGCACCGGATCATGTCCGAGTTCGGGGCGAAGAACCCCAAATCGCTGATGCTGCGCACCCATTGCCAGACGTCCGGGGTCTCACTCACAGAGAAAGACCCTTACAATAACGTGATCCGCACAACGCTGGAGGCACTTGCTGCTGTCCTTGGGGGGACGCAGAGCCTGCATACAAATGCGCTTGATGAGGCGATTGCGTTGCCGACAGATTTTTCTGCCCGTATTGCGCGTAACACGCAGCTCGTTATCCAGGAAGAGAGTGGTGTGACCAATGTGATCGATCCGCTTGGCGGGTCATATTACATTGAGACGCTGACACATTCTCTTGCCGCAGCCGCCTGGGCCAAGATCCAGGAAGTGGAAGAGATGGGCGGCATGACGAAGGCTGTTGAAAGCGGCATGCCCAAGCTTGAAATCGAAGAAGCCGCGGCGCGGAAGCAGGCGCGTGTCGATCGTATTGAAGAAGTCGTGGTGGGTGTAAACAAATATAAATTGTCCAAAGAAGATGACATCGAAATTCTGGATGTGGACAATGTGAAAGTGCGTGAGGCGCAGGTTGCGCGGTTGAAAAAGATGCGCGACACCCGTGATGAAGCTAAAGCGCAGGCTGCGCTTAAAGCGATCACCGAGGGTGCGCAGGGCGATGGTAATTTGCTTGCCCTGGCTATTGATGCAGCCCGTGCCCGGGCTTCGGTTGGTGAAATTTCAGATGCGATGGAGAGCGTTTTCGGCCGCCATCGTGCGGAGGTGAAGACCGTGTCTGGTGTCTATAGTCAAGCGTATGACGGCGATGATGCTTTTGACAAAATTCAGGCGGAGATTAACGGTTTCGCTGATGAAGAAGGGCGTCGCCCGCGCATGCTGGTCGTGAAAGTGGGTCAGGATGGGCATGACAGGGGGGCCAAGGTGGTCGCAACTGCTTTTGCCGATCTGGGATTTGATGTGGATGTCGGTCCGCTTTTCCAGACGCCTGAAGAGGCCGCCCGTGACGCGATCGAGAACGATGTTCACGTGATCGGTATCTCAAGCCTTGCTGCCGGGCACAAAACCCTGGTGCCGGGCATTGTGAAGGCATTGGCGGCGGAAGGGGCTGAGGATGTGGTCGTGATTGTCGGCGGGGTTATCCCGGCGCAGGACTATGATTTCCTCTACAAGGCCGGTGCGTCGGCCATTTTCGGGCCGGGCTCCAACATTATTGAGTGCGCGGCTGACGTGCTTCGTCTTATTCGGGAAAAACGCAAGGGTTGAACCTTCTACGGTGTCGGGGCGGCGATCAGTTGCCGCCCGTCCACCTGTGCTTTCACAAGGTGGGCAATCGCGTTGACGACGGGTGTTTCCAGCTCCATCCGGACCGGGATGACCAGGGGTTGTGTGCCGCCGGGGCCCATGATTTCGTTGAAACGGGCCAGCCAGACTGTGAATGGTTTGAGTGGATCACGTGCCTGTTGCAGCATGAATTTTCGTGTGAAGCCGGCAACGGGTTTGTAGGTTACCTTGCAGGTGATCGCCGGGCCGCGATAGGTACCTGCGCCTTGCGGGTTGAGATCAGCTTCACCTTCGCTCGCAAACTCCAGATTGAAAACCCGCCGTCCGTCGAAAACCGGAATGGTGGCGTTGCATGGCGCGGTATTCTCGTTGATTGCCGTGAAGATGGAGGCGGTGAGCGGGTCCACACGCCCTCGCACGATATCTGCTGAAAAGCCCTGCTCGTGAATTCCATCTTCGGGCATGGCGGCGACTGTGTAGCGACCTCCCGGGTCGAGGGTCATAGCGATCGAGCGTTGTCCGAAACGCCCATCATATTCCTGTTCATAGGCCAGCAAACGCGGCCCGTCAGGTGTCAGCAGACCATTGGCCGCGCTTGACGCCCGGCCGTTGAAAAGTGTGTCGGCCATGCCTTCAGTTTGGAATTGCGAGGCGATTTCATAGGTGCGCGGTGTAAGGACGGCCTGCGTGCCAAAGGAGACCACATGCAATCCGCCACCATAAATTTCGTAGGAAAGATCAATTGCCGTCATGGCCATTTCGTGGGCATTGACGTCGATGCTTGCCGTTATCGGGGGGGCTGGCAGTCTGTCATTTGCACTGGTGGTCTGGGACAGGCTCATGGCTGCGGTCAGCGCAATGCCTGCAAGGCAGGCTTGCCCCGGCTTCGTTGTGCCGTTCTGTCTCCGCGACATTCTGCTGGTCCTCATATGGATGAAACCATATGAGAATGATGGAGCGAAGGCGGGCGGACGGCAAGTCCGGCGTGATCACATTTGTCCGTTAATCCGTGCTGATTTGGGCTGTGTCGCGCGGGCGGTCAGGGGGTGTTGCCTGTGGCGGAACTGATATCGAAGCGGCTGGCACGCATAATGGCCCCGCCAAACGGTGTGCGGAGTGTCATGCGGACCGGGACCCAGAGCTCACCGTCATTGACGGGGGCAAGCCAGATTTTGATTGTATCTTCACGTTCCAGCAATTTGATCAGGGTTTTGCGTTCATAACCCGCCACCGGAATCATGGAGACCGAGCAACGCATGACGGGGCCTGAATAGGCCGCCTCTCCCCCGTTCATTTCGCTCATTCCTTCTTCACGGAGCTGCAGATCATAGCGGCGGCGGCCATCAAAGAGGGGGAGGGACCGGGCGCAAGGTGAGCTGCCCGCCCCCTGCACGGGGAGCAGAAGGGCGCTAATAGGATCCTGGGTCATGAGGATGTCGTTCGCGCCGATATTGGGGCCGAAGCCATCTTCATAAGCGGGGCTGGCTGTCATGGTTGGGGTGCCGGATGCGCCGTAGAGCAATTCCACGCGACGGGAGGAATCATCGTCGTGATAGGTCGAGATGAAGCGCTCCGGTTTTACACGGCCATTGGCGAATGTGCCGGCGCTTTCCAGTGCGAAGCGTGTTTCAAAAAACTGTTCGGCGATGCCCGCAGTCGTGATCAGCGCTTCCATTTGATAGCTTTCACCGCTGACCTGGGCTTCGACACCGGCCTGTCCGAAATCAAAACCACCAAGGGCAATCTGGTAATCAACGCCGATATTGGTGCGGACGTCCGCCTTGAGCGGTGATGCAGAAATCAGGGCTGAGATCGCAAGCAGCATGAAGGCTGGCATCAGGCCTGCAAATGTCAGTGGGTGTCTGGAACCTCTGATGAGCGCGCGCATAGGGCAATCCTTTCATTCACAAGTCCGCTCCGTTTGGCCGTTCATTTTGCGGGTCGAGCCTGAACCGTTTCTGAACGCCCGGATAGAACCGTCATTTGAAGCAACTAAGGCTCATCCTAGGGTGACAAGCTGGACCGGGGATAAAATCCCGGCTATGAAATTTTCATGGCAAATGAAATGGCAGAAACAAACGGAAAATCGCGTGGGCCCCGTGAGCAGATGCGGCATGACCCGGAAAGACTCGCAGGTGGTATTCTCGCCGGAGAGCGGGCGGCCCTCGCGCGTGGTATCACGCTGGTGGAATCAAGTCGGGCGGATCATCAGCTTCTCGCGCAAGACCTGCTCGCGCGCGTTCTGCCGAAGACCGGTCAGGCGGTTCGTATCGGTCTTTCGGGGGCGCCGGGTGTCGGGAAATCCACATTTACGGAGGCTTTTGGGCGCTATCTGATTGCTCAGGGGCTCAAGGTTGCCGTGTTGGCTGTCGATCCATCCTCGGCCCGGACGGGGGGCTCCATTCTTGGTGACAAAACCCGGATGGAGTTTCTTGCACGTGACCCTGATGCCTTTATCAGACCCTCTCCCTCGGGCGGGACGCTTGGCGGGGTTGCGCGGCGCACGCGTGAGGCGATGTTGCTTACGGAGGCGGCGGGTTTCGATGTCGTGCTGATTGAGACTGTGGGGGTCGGGCAATCTGAAACGGCCGTTGCCGATATGGTTGATATGTTCCTGCTTTTGCTCTCGCCGGGGGGTGGGGACGAGTTGCAGGGGATCAAGCGTGGCATCATGGAACTGGCTGATCTTGTGATCGTGAACAAGGCAGATGGCGACCTGAAGCCTGCCGCCAAGCGGGCGGCGGCGGAATATGGGGCGGCCCTTCATCTGATGCGGCCTAAAAGCCCTCATTGGAGTGCGCGTGTCGAGCTGGCTTCCGCTTTGCAGGGAGAGGGGCTCGACAAGGTCTGGGAGACCGTTCAGTCCTTCATGATGGCGATCAAAGCTGCCGGTGAACTGGAAACGCGACGGGCGGCACAGGCCCGGACCTGGATGTGGACAGAACTTCGGGAAGGGCTTTTGGGCCAGTTGGCCGCTCACCCGGAGGCCAGTCAGCGTGTGGGGGAACTGGAGGTCAAGGTTGGTCAGGGGCTGATAACCCCGACGGCGGCAGCGCAGCAATTGTTGACCCTGCTTTTTCCGCCGCGACCCTCATGAATTGCCCCTTTTAAACGCGAGGATCGGGCTGAAAATGGCCTGTTTCGGCGCGATTGCGGGGTTGACGAGATGCTTTTCGCCCTCTATACATCGCCGCTCATGAGAGGCGCGGGCTCACGCTCTGGCGCCTTTCTTTCAGGAATTTTACTGATGTTTTGAGGCCACCTGGCGTTTGGTTGGGCAGGCTTGGAACCAAAGAATAGGATAGAACCATGGCACGCCGCTGTGAGCTGACCGGTAAATCGGTGATGTCGGGCAATAATGTAAGCCACGCGCACAACAAGACGCGCCGTCGTTTTCTGCCTAACCTTTGCAATGTGACGCTGATGAGCGAAAAGCTTGGCCGTCAGTTCAGCCTGCGGATCAGTGCAAACGCACTCCGCACTGTTGAGCATCGCGGTGGTCTGGACGCTTTTTTGTCCAAAGCGCGCGATTATGAGCTTTCGGACCGGGCGCTGAAGATCAAACGCGACCTTTCCAAAGCGGAAGCTGTTGCCAGCTGAAATTGCTGATCTTTTTGGCAGCATTTGGCTGCTAGACCAAAAGGCCTCCTTCGGGAGGCCTTTTTGTTTAAGGACGCTGCTCGTGCGGTGGCGGCTTGTTGGCGATCTCTCTGTTTCCGTCATGCGACTGCCCTTTCGTCCTTTGACCGGACGCCTTGCTCGGCTATGGTTTGGGCCGCAGCTCGGTTGAGAGTTGAGGGTTGGGGTCCATGCTTTCTTTTTTGGGTGTTATCGCTCGGTTGACAGTGCCTGTTGTGGCGCTGCTTGCTGTGTTTGCGCTGGCAGATCTGGGGTCGGCCCGGTTTGTAACCCAGTTTGACGTTTTTCCTCCCGAGCAATGGTATCTCAATCCGGGTTATTGGCTGACTTATGGCCATGTTGCCCTGCCGCTGATTTTTCTGGTGCTTAACCTTGTGAACCGGCGCTATGGGCCGGGGCTTACAATCGGCAGTGTGATGGTGAGCTGGGTGGTGATCGGGGCGGCGCTGGCCTGGGGTATTACAACCTATGGGCTTGTTGCGGTCGAAAACCGGGTCGCCACGGTTTTTGTTGCCGCGACGTTTGCGGGAGCCCTCTTTGCGGGGCAGCTTATCTGTATTTATCTCTTTGACCAGATGCGCGGTATTCCCTGGTGGCGGGCGCCCTTTTACGGCGCTTTGTGGGGTGGTCTCGCCTTTGCCGGGTTCTTCTATGGTCAGATGGCTTATGGTGCTGAAGAGCCCTGGACGAACCGTTTGGCGGTTATGGCTGGTATCTATTCCGCGGCGGCGTTCGTGAACCTGTTTCTTTATCTGCTGATGCGGCGTTTCATCCAGCCACTCCCCGGTTTTGGCGGCGCGTAGATGTTCAGTCTTTGAGTTCGAAGACGAGCAGGAGTGTGCGTTGTAAGGTGTTGAAATTGTCATCTGACACGAGATAGATGAGCGTTCTGCCATCGCGCCCGGTACGAATGTCCAAACCTTCCATATTGTCGATGGTGCGGGAGCTGTTTGCCTCAAGCAATACATCACCGTCGAGTGGTGCTGTGCCCTCCAGCATGGCGGCCGGGATACGGCGCATGAGCATGCCAACCCCGCCAAGCAGGCTGTAACGCCGCTCAAGCGTCACCAGATCGCCGTTCGGGAGCTGTGCGATGTCAGTGAGCGCGTAGGGAGGGTGTGGTTTCAGGCGGGTGGGAAAGGCGGCTGTCTCTGTCAGCCGGGCTCCCACAATGAAGCCCTCTGTGTCCAGAGTGTTCTCCGACATGGCAAGCAGGCTGCCGTCGGAGAGAGCGAGAATGGCCTCCAGACCACTATTGGCTTCCAGGCCGGTGAAAGTACCGAAATCTTCTACCTTCTGTGCCGGGGTGTCGAACCCCAGTGATGTCAGGTCGAAAGAGAGAATGCGGGCGTGGCGCTCAAAACTGACCATTGTCGGGGCGGTCCGCGGGTCGCCCCCATGGGCAACGGTAATCCCTTCGGCGTCGCTTTCTGTTTTTCCTCGAAGCGGTGTCCCCGTTTCATCTCTCATCGGGGCGATGAGGGCATTTTCCAGCGCGATGGGTCGATCTTCCGACCATACAAGGTCTGCGGTCAGCCAGTTTCCCTGGTCTGTGATGGCGATAAGGGCGTCGCCTTTTTCACCAACCAGTAAGCCGGAGAGGCCGCCGAAGTCGTCATGATTGGACGTGAGTTCCAGCCCGCCGATGAAGGTGAGCTGCCCTGCTTTTGTTTCTGACGGGTTTTCCGGCACCCAGAATACAGGTGCGGCGCTAATGAGCAGGCTTTGGGTCGCTGTAGCGGCGTGCACATTGTGATGCGAGGGCGCCAGATAGAGCAGGGTGGAAATCAAGCAAGCGCCGATACCGAATGAGCCTCCGACCCAACGCTTGCTGAATGCCACGATCACGTCTCCATTCTATTTTGTCACCGACCGGATGCGCGCGCGATATCCTGAAATGTCCCCTTGCGCAAACCGGATGTCGGGCTCGGTTTCCCCTGTTTACCGGAGCCTGATTTTTGCGATTTCTTGCGGGTGCGTGCATTTGTCTGGTCGTCGAAAAGCTCTGCGAGCTTGTCAGTCATCGCCCCACCCAATTGCTCGGCATCCACAATGGTGACAGCCCGTTCATAGTAGCGTGTCACGTCATGGCCGATCCCGATGGCAATCAGCTCCACCGGTGAACGGGTTTCAATGTCTTCGATTACCTGACGCAGATGCTTCTCGAGATAGTTGCCGGCATTGACCGAAAGCGTGCTGTCATCCACCGGTGCGCCGTCAGAAATCACCATCATGATCCGACGATGCTCTGGTCGTGCGAGCAAACGATTGTGAGCCCAGATCAGGGCTTCGCCGTCGATATTTTCTTTCAGCAGACCCTCGCGCATCATGAGGCCGAGGTTGCGCCGGGCCCGGCGCCAGGGACTGTCTGCCGACTTGTAAATAATGTGGCGGAGATCGTTAAGGCGTCCGGGATTGGCAGGTTTGCCTTCCGCGAGCCATTTTTCTCGTGACTGCCCACCT
>Ga0189284_100152_pt1 | contig 93537 bp, 84 predicted proteins | sample N32C7minimetaG_FD_130314 | JGI IMG/M metagenome (GOLD analysis project Ga0189284, IMG submission 130314) | Marine microbial communities from the Costa Rica Dome - N32 C7 mini metaG | ecosystem: Environmental > Aquatic > Marine > Oceanic > Photic zone | place: Costa Rica: the Eastern Pacific...
CACCAGATCCTCGACATTTGCTGCCGCGCCTGGAACAAACTCACGGCGCAACCCTGGACCATCATGTCAATCGGACTGAGGGACTGGGCGCATCGGTTCTAATCAATTGAGACTGGTATAAGTGTGTGCTTGACTTCAGAAATCAGTTCAGTACCAGCCGCGAGATAGGTCACGGAGAGCATAAATGTGCAGTTTAGGGGCTCAGTGGCCGGGCATTTCGGGCGGTGTGGCATCCCAATGATCGGCCGGATTGGGGCGGCCGAGATAGAACCCTTGTCCGTAATCGGCCGACGTCTCAAAAACCAAGGCAAGTTGTTCCTCTGTTTCAATGCCTTCGACAACCGGTTTTGCCTCGCTGGCGCGGATGAGGTCAATCATCCGAAACAGGATATCTTTGTCTCGCGGCGATTGAATTGCGGATGCCAGAAAGTGCTTGTCTATTTTGACGTAGTCGACCGGTACGGTCTGCAGCCGGCTTAGTGTTGATTGACCGATGCCAAAATCATCCAGGGCGACCTTGATACCTTTGTCCCGCAACTGGCCGACAACCTGGCTGACATCGCTGGTGTCTTGTTCGACGACCGTTTCGACAATTTCAAAGACGATATGATCTGTCGGAATGTCGCTAACAATCGTCTGTACCCAATCAAGTTTCTGATCGGCAACTTTCGAGAGGAAGGCGCTCGAGATGTTGAAAGCAATGTTCTTTTGCTGTTTCAATGCCGCCCAGGCAGCCGTCGCATGAGCTGCCTCCAGCGGCGGTGTGGCTCCATAGTTGTAAGCCTCCGTCATCGTTTCAAGAAACTGTGCCGGACCCACGATTTCGCCATTCGGCCGCCGCCATCTCAAGAGGGCTTCATAGCCCCACAACTCAGCTTGTCTTATGTCGAAAATCGGCTGAACGAAATAGCCGATTTCGCGCCTGTTCAGCCCTAGATGGACCTCCTCGACGCTTGGCAGGCCTGCCGCCAATTGGAGACCGCGCTCTTTGAGCAAAACCGCTTTTTGCTTACCCGTTCGCTTTGCCTCCATCAGCGCTTTGTCAGCCTCGATCAAGGCATTGCGCGGCTTCATGCCGTGTCTGACTTTCGCAAGGCCGATTGATGCATGGCGCGAAACGAGGAGCTCTCCGACGGGGACTTGGCACTTGCTGATCGCGGTTAGGACGTCCGCGCTGATGGCTTCGAGGCCCTGGTCATCTATGCCGTGAAACAAGCCGACAAATTCGTCGCCGGATATCCTTGCGACCTTCCCTTTGTCGCCAACTGCTGTTTGCAATGCGGAGGCTATTTGAACCAAAAGCAGATCGCCTGTGGCGTGCCCATAGTTGTCGTTCACTGACTTAAAGTCGTCCAGATCGATAAACATGAGCGCGTCGGCGTCACGCGCGTTTTCAGCGAAATAGTCGAAGAACCATTGTTTCGTCGCAAGGCCAGTCAGATCGTCTGTGCCCAGCCGATGCTCCAGTGCCGCGATACGTTGTTTTAAGGCGGCAGGCGTGTCACCGTCGTCGGATTGATCTCCCAATTTCTGCCCCGTTTCAAATGACTTGTCTTTGATACAGCCCTCTAAACACTACCATAAAGCGCAATGACAACCTTACAAGACCAGCGTTCAAATTGGCCCCTGTTCGCCGGCGGGCCTCTCGCCGATAGTGCCGCGAATTAGCTTAAAGAGTGGGCTTTGATATCCAAGTGCGTCGGTGGACGAAAATGCCCCTGCTCCGGTAGCCGAAGCGAGAGCCTGTTCAATTTGAAAGGTGTCCACCCCCTCCGGTTTTGTTATGGGGCCACGGGAGGAGGCGGACGGGAGTGGATGGTCCTACCAGCCGATCCCCGCATAGCGGGAGCATGCCGGCAGTTCAGCGTGCAGGCGGACCAAATCCACTACTGCCGCGTCTTCCTTTTTGGATCTCATCACACTCCGAATGGCCGGACCGTTTTGCGAAACGATGATTGCATCAGCGTCCGCGATGGCCTCCTCCGGGGTCTGTTTCAGGAAGTCGGGCAAGGCATCGACAACAGCTTTGAGATGCGGCGAAGCGTGCTGCATATATTCAAACTGTTGTGCGATATGCGGACCAGGCACGATGGCCGGGTCGTAAGCGGTGACCTCCACGCCTTCAGCGCGCAGGGCCGCAATCACTTCCAGAACCGGGCTTTCGCGCAAGTCGTCCGTGCCCGGCTTGAACGCAACGCCAAGAATGGCGGCTTTCTTGGCGCCGGTCTTGCGAACCATCTCGATCGCCTCTTCGACTTGCTGATCGTTGGTTGGGATCAGCGAGTCGATGAGCGGAACATTGACGTTCAGCTGTTCTGCAAGATGCGATACCGCGCGGACTTCCTTCGGCAGGCAAGAGCCGCCAAAAGCAAAGCCTGGCTTCAGGTAGTAAGGAGATAGGTTCAGCTTTGTGTCCTGAACAAAGATGTCCATCACCTTGTGACTGTCGATCCCCATCGGCTTGCAAAGGCGGCCAACTTCGTTGGCAAAGCTTACCTTTGTGGCATGCCAGACATTGTCGACGTATTTTACCAGCTCTGCGACATCGACAGAGGTGACAATCGGGCTGTCATCAACTGGTGCATAGATTTTTTTCATGATGTTTGCAGTGCGTTCATCCGTCACGCCAATGACCGTTTTTGGCGGTGCGTGAAAATCGGCAACAGCGGTGCCTTCCCGCAAGAACTCCGGATTGAAGCACACGCCGAAGTCTCGGCCGGCGCGTTTGCCCGACACTTCCTCGATGATTGGGGTCATGATCTCGAGCGTTGTTCCCGGAGGAACGGAGCAGCGCAGAACGACAACGTGGAATGCGTCTTTGGCCGCGATCGCTGTGCCGATGGACCACGCGACGGCTTTGATAGCGCGGGTGTCGCAGCCACCATCTTCGCTGGTCGGGGTGCCAACGGAGACGAAGGTTACGTCTGAATCCATGACCGCCTGCGCAACATCGGTAGTGGCGGTCAGCAGTTCGTCATTAACGCCCGCAGTCAGCAGGTCGCCGAGTTGGTCTTCAACGATCGGGCTCTGGCCCCAGGAGATGGAGTGAACTTTCTTGGCATCAATATCGGCACCGATGACCTTGTGGCCAAGCGAGCTCAGGCAGGCGAGGGAGACGGCTCCAACATATCCCAGGCCAATGACACTTATGGTGTCTTTGGTTTCAATGAGGCGCCAGTCAAAAGCGTCGAGAGTTTGAACGGCTTCGAATTTTCCTACATGCATTTTCATTTCACTGCTCCCAGTGTGATGGTCCTGGGACAACAGTTACAAGTGCTGTGCCAAATCGAAATGGTATAGGAAAGAGAAGTAAAAACAGTAATTTATGAATTCTACATAAATCTGATGGTTTGCTGGTATTTCGATTTTGAAAACAAAAATTCAAATTCGGACAAATAAAATTCGGGTTTTCGGAAATGCGCAAGTGTGCGGTCAGTCTCCCGAATTTCTCGAACCAAGAGCCGATGAAACATGGCCTATATAATAAAGCCTGACAGCCGGATTTTTGGACGCACCAAATTTCGTAACAAAAAACAGTTCGGATTTCGCGAATTCAAAAAGAACGCTTCCGGAAATCAGAAATGATAATTGGCACATACGTTATTCGGTATTTTGAAGATTCAGATAGGTGTCTGTATTTATTCAGTAAATCACCCAATCGGACATGGTCGCTGCATTTGGCAAGCCTGTTGCAAGGCTGTCTGCAACTTAATTCTCGCAAAGGAGAGGCTGTCATGTTTCCAAAAGCGGTATTTGCCCCAGTCGGACAAGTCACGGGCCCCATTGGCTGGATTGACCCGGTTCCGGTAAATGACGTCTATCTGTTCGATCTTGATGCTCTCGTGCCGAGCCCGAAAGGTCAGATGGATCTGGATTTCGCGCGGTACTTGAGCGCATTTGCGCGCAAGCGTGCATGCTACATTCTGTCCAACACCAGCATCACGGACATGATGACCCGTGTTCCGGCATCGGTCCGCGCGGCATGTGCCGGTCTGTTCGCGGCCGGAGGCACGGAACTCTGGGTCGGTGAGGATCTCGTTGTGCAGCATGAGCATGAGTTCTCCGATGATCTCTATGAGTTCATGGTCAAGGTCGTACAGAAAAGCGCGTACCCGGAAAAACAAGCGCCGATGCTGGAAAGTGGTTCCGCGTCTCTGCGTCTCTGCATCGCGGGTTCTCAAGCAACGCTTCGCCAGATGAAAGATTATGCCGCATGGGAGGAAGAGCATTTTGAGCTCGCGACCATTACGCATGAATTCAAAGCCCGGTTTCCGGATCACGATGTTTACCGAGACACCGACACAAGCCTGATGATCGTCCCTAGGACATTTTCATCCGCTCTTGTGGTCAGCCATCTGTTGAAACGCCACAAGAATGCCCGCCTGATCGGCTATGTGACACCGCAAGCCGCCGGATCCTACGCCAATCCGCTCTGCGACGCTTTTGGCATTGCCGACGTGCTCTCGACAATCAAAGGGCCGGGCGATGTCAGTCAGCTGCTGAGCTATGAGTTCCGCCGTCTCACGCAACAAGAAGCCGCCGTGAATGAGCGGGCCGACGAATTGGTCGAGGCCTGAGATGGGATTGCCAATCGCCCCCCTGGACCAAACAACCTGGACGCTTTTGGGCAGTGAAAAAGTGTTTGAAGCCGGAGATCGTCTGAAAGTTCTTCGACAGACAGTCGAGTTGCCAGACCACACCCGTGTGGAGGACTACTTTCAGATAGATCTCCCAACCTACGCAACAGTCTACGCCGTAACGGAGAAGGACGAGGTTCTGCTTCTGGAGCAATACAAACATGGCGTCGGGCACGTGTGCCTGACCCTTCCGGGCGGACAAATTGATCCGGGTGAAAACCCCGAATTTGCCGCCCGCCGGGAACTTCTGGAAGAAACGGGCTATGGCGGTGGCCGCTGGACCGCAGGACCGGCCCTGGTGCTTCACGGAAACCAACGGGTCGCGCTCGGACATATCTTTGTCGCCCGCCATGTCATCCAACTAAGTGATCCATGTCCTGGCGACCTGGAGGAAATGCAACTCAGGCTGCGGTCTAGAAAACGGGTTCAACAAGACCTTGTGAACGGGGCTCTGCCAATAACATCTCACGCAGCCGCAGTCGGGATTGCCGAGACCATGATCAGGGCGAGTGGTGCCTAATAAAATTGGCAATTGGGCTGTCTGCAAAGGCTGTCAGGAATTGACAGCCATATCGTCCCCGTCCGGTTTGGAATCGGCAACGCCGGTGTCGTCCCCATCTTGGGCTGCCCAGATTTCCTTTTTGCGGTAAAGGGTTGAGGGACTGACTTGGAGAACACGTGCGGTTTTCGGCAGGCTACCGCCGCAAGCGTCAATCGTCGCTTCGATGATGCTGCGTTCAAGCGTTTCGAAGGGTTGACCGACAGACAGTGTGATCTGTGGCCAGACATCGCCCGTGTCGCTGACGACCGTTGCAGCTGGGCTTGCCGCTTGAGGCACGCTGAGGGGAACGGCTTGTGCGGGTTTGGGCGCTGAGGGTTGACGTCCCTGAAGCGTTGCCAGCATGTCCACCTCGACAATCGGGCCTTCATTCAGAACAACCAGATTGCGGATCGTGTTTTGCATTTCCCTGACATTGCCCGGCCAGGGATGGCGCATCAAAAGCTCTTCGGCTTCCACTGAAAAGCCTTCAAATGTCTTGCCCTCTTCGCTGCCGAACTTGGTTAGAAAATGCCGGGCAAGTTCCAAAATGTCGGCGCCGCGAGCGCGTAAGGGTGGTAATCCGATAGGCAGGACATGAAGACGGTAATAGAGGTCTTCGCGGAAGCGGCCAGCTTCGACTTCTTCCTGCGGGTCGCGGTTGGTGGCGCAGACAATGCGCACATCGACCTTGGTCAGCTTGTCGCTGCCGACTTTCTGGACAGTGCCGCTTTGCAGAAAACGCAGCAGTTTGGCTTGCAGGCTCAGTTCCAATTCGCAAATCTCGTCGAGGAAAAGGGTGCCGCCATCAGCGCGGGCCGCCGCACCATCCCGATCACCTGTCGCCCCGGTAAAGGCGCCTTTCACGTGGCCGAAAATCTCAGATTCGATCAGATCTTTCGGAATGGCCGCGCAATTGAGCGGCACAAACGGTTTTTTGGCGCGCGGGCTGGATTTGTGGATGGCTTCTGCGCAGACCTCTTTGCCGGTGCCGCTTTCACCTGTGATGAAAACAGACGCATTGGATCGGGCGACGCTTTCGATCATTTTGTAGACAGCGGTCATCGGCAGGGACGAGCCGACAAAGCCGTGATTGGCCTTTCCGCCGGTCGGTTTTCTTACCTCTGCAACGACCTCCGTGAGGGTTTCACGCTCCAGTGCGTTGCGGGTTGTTGTGACCAGGCGCTCTTCGGCGACCGGTTTGACGATGAAGTCGTAGGCGCCGGCCTGCATGGCGTCGACCGCAGTCTTGATCGATCCTGAACTGGTCACGACCACAACGGTCACTGGCAGCTGTTCTTCCCGAACGGTTGCCAGGACTTCAAGGCCATTCATGTCGGGCAATTGCAGATCGAGCAGAACGACGCTGATGCCGCCCTTGCGGATCTTGGAAAGGGCTGCCTGCCCGGTCTCCACATGGGCTGTTTCAATCCCGGCACGGGACAGATGGTGCTCATAAACGGTGGCAAGAGACAGCGTGTCTTCGACAATAAGAACTTTCAAATCAATTCCCTCAAAGTCTTGCGGAGCATTTATGGATCGGTGGTTAGGCTGATCCCCATCTCGCCCGCCAAATCTTTCACATCTGCTAACGTATCGTCACTTATTGATAGAAGCTCGTCCACCCGAGTGAGTGCCACAGCCGTTTTTTCTTCGCGCACCAGCGTGTTGATTTCGGCTGCAATCGTGGTCAGGCGTGTTGCGCCAAAGGTGCCCGCAACACTTTTCAAGGCATGTGTGGCGCGTTCCAGCTGAGTGAAATCATGCATTTGAGCCGCAAGGCGTGCCGCTTCGCTTTTCTCTCGGGTGTCGGCTTTAAATTGGTTGAGGAGCTTTTCCTGTAACTCCGTTGGCATATCCGCCAGGAGGGTGCGGGCTTCCCCGAGCTCCAGAACCGCTGCCCTGATGCTGAGATGGTCCAGGTTCGGCGCATGGTGACGGACATTGCGGGCGATACAGGCCAGAAGGTCCTGCTTTTCTACTGGTTTCGACAGGAAGTCTGACATGCCAGCGGCCAGAAACCGCTCGCGATCGCCGCGCAAGGCATACGCGGTGAGGGCGATGATTGGGGTCTTTGCGTTCCGGTGCCCGTTCTGAATATGCTGGGCGGCCTCAAGGCCGTCCATTTCGGGCATCGAAATATCCATCAAGATGCAGTCATAGTCCCGGTTCTGGGCAGCGATCACGGCTTCCTTGCCATTGTTGGCGATATCGATGTCACAGCCGGCTCGCTCCAGGGCGTGGGACACCACGATCTGGTTGGTCGCATTGTCTTCGGCGACCAGCACAGTCAAACCATCCGGAATGTGTTCCTCCAGCATGTTGACTTCGGGTTCGGGCAATTCGATGGCATCGTTGGCGCGCTCAAGGGGAACACAGAAATCAAATGTGCTGCCCGCGCCGGGTAGGCTTTCCACGTGGATTTCGCCCTCCATCAAATCGGAAAGCCGTTTGCTGATCGCCAGCCCGAGCCCAGTGCCGCCTTGCTTCTTCGTATAACTCGTATCAACGGTGACAAAGTCCCCGAACAGTGTCTGGTGTTTGTCCGTTGCGATGCCGATACCAGTGTCCGTGACGGAGAAACGGAAAACTGGGCTTACGGGGTCGTCGTTGTCCAGGGAAACACTGATGTCGATTGATCCGATTTCAGTGAATTTGACGGCATTCGACACCAGGTTCAGCAACACTTGCCGCAACCGGCCTGAATCACCGCTTACGACCTGTGGAACGTTGTCAGGATACTTCAGGTCAATTGTCAGCCCCTTTTCCTGGGCAATTGGCATGAACAAGTCGGCAATGCTCTTGACGACGGTCTTTAGCCGGAAGGGCGCTTTTTCGAGCTCAGTCCGTCCTGCTTCAAGTTTGGAGAAGTCCAAAATATCGTTGATGAGTTCCAGCAGGGACCGGCCAGATTCACGGGCCGTTTTGACGTATGCCTTTTGGCCGGGGTCAAGATCGGTATCCCGGAGCAAACTCAAGATACCCAGAACCCCGTTCATTGGGGTGCGGATTTCGTGGCTCATCATGGCAAGGAACTGCGCCTTGGCCTCATTCGCGGCTTCCGCTTTCTCCTTGGCAACCCGAAGGGCTTCTTCAGCGGCTTTGCGTTCCGTAATGTCTCGGACATAGCCCAGGAACAGTGGTCCTTTCTCACCGCGTGTGTGCCGGATGGCGAGTTCCACGATGATCTCGTGCCCATCCTTGTGCAGGCCCTCGATTTCGATCCGTTTACCGAGGACGGGTCCTTCACCGGTTTCGAGGAACTTCTTCAAACCGGCATCATGCATCGCCCGGTACTTTTCCGGGATGATGTATTTCGACATTTTCTCACCGACAATCTCAGACGCTTTCCAGCCGAAGACGTCTTCTGCGGCGGGGCTGAAATCCATGACAGTTCCGATGCCGTCCATGACGATAATTCCATCGAAGGATGCAGAAACCACATTGCGCAACAGGCCCTGACTGCTGATCAACTCCTGTTCGCGTTTTTTCAGTTCCGTAATATCGACACGGAAGCCGACCATACCGCCTTCGCTTGTCCGCGATTCTATAACCCGAAGCCAGCGCCCGTCGTCCAGATGCTGCTCCATCGGAGCGCCCGGATTTCGGTGGTTTTCCATCCGCAATTCAATCCAGTCTTCCAGGACTTGTCCTGAGACTTGATATTGGCCGCGTTGCGCGCCTTCCCGGATGATGTCTTTGAACTTCCGCCCAACCCTAATCAGGTCGGCGCTGGCGCTATAGAATTCCTTGTATTTGCTGTTGCAGAGGACCAGTCGATCTTCGGCATCATAAAGAACAAAGCCGTCGGGCAGGGATTCAATCGCATCGATCAGTCGTGTCTCGGCTTGCAGCAGTTTCGCAGCCGCTGCTTTTTGCTCGGTGAGGTCGCGCAAGATCGCGGTGTAGGTGTCTTGACCCTCGACAATGGTTTTGGAAAGAGACAGTTCGACAGGATAGAGGCTTCCATCAAAGCGGCGGCCTGTGACTTCAAAGCGGTGCTTGTCTGTTGCAAGAGGCGCTGACTTGCCCGAGCAACACGCGAAGGGCAGGATATGTGCATCTTCTTCAGGAAGAATGTCGCAGATCCGTTTGCCGGACAGATCTTCAAAAGACTTAACACCGAACATTTGCAGCGCCGCCGGATTGGCGCTCAAGAGATCTCCGGACGGCGACAACGTCACAACCCCATCCAGCATTGTTTCAAGAACCGCATTGACCTGGGCTTCGCCGGTTTCAGCGCGGATGATTGCCGCTTCGAGTGCGGCGTTTTTTTCCCGCTCCGCATCGGCAAGATCATGCACGCGTGTGAGAGCTTTCTGGCGCTGTGACGAAAGCACAAAAGTTAATGCAGCTGCAGCCAGAAAGGCGATGCCGAGCATTACGATCAGGCTGTTGATCGATGTCAGGCTGCCTCCATAAAGAGCACTCGCCGGGAGCACGACTTCCTGGATACCGCGGATGTCGCCAACTTCCCAATCGGTCTTCGGGGATTCAGGATGCGTGTTGTGGCAAGCGACACAGCTTCCCTCCATACGAACGGCGGTGGCGCTGCGGAAAACGTTACCATCTTCGCGTTGTTCAAGCCGTTGAAACGGCTGTTGCGGGTTCGCCGCCAAGGCAGCCAAAGCTTCACGCTCGAAATCATCGATTTCCCGGTCATGGCGCCATGGCCAGGGATGATTGGATAGCATCCGGATCCGGCTCTTCGCACCAAGAAGCGCCAGTTCATTTTCCAGCGCCAACGTCATGGAGACAGGAGCCGGAATTGTCAGTTCGTTCCCGTGGTAATCATGACTGACAGTGACGTCTTGGGAGGAGTAGAGTTTGTCGACCACTTCGCGCGAATAAAAAGAGCGGGTCGCGGTGAGCAGTTCATTCTGCGCTTGTGCCGCTGCGGATAGATCCGCGGTTCTCGCTTTTTGTCCGAAGTCGACCGCGATCACATAGGCCGAGATGGCAGAGGCACATATGAACACCAGGACCAGCCAGAAAGTGGCATCTTGAGCAACTTCCGAGACCCATTTTTTCATGGACGTGTCCCTGGCTGGCGCGTTTTGCGAATTCAAAACACTTCGGCTGTTTCCGGAGGGTAGTTTGGCCATAGGATGTAAAATTTCACTTTATGGAAAAAACGGAGGATTCAGGTCTTGGTTGCCGCCGGGCTTTAATCCGGCTGCAATTTGAAGAACGGATTATCCTCCATGAAGGCCTGCCAGTTTTTGTAAGAGTAGGTGCGGTGCAGCTTGCAGGTGCCTGTGCAACTGTGAACTTTGAGCGTGAGCTGGAAGTCCGCGTCAGGATCAAAGAGGTTTGAATAGGCAAAGACTGTGTCAGCGGACTGAACGCCGGGGACGGGACCCGCAAATCGTTTCTTGAACACTTCAGACGGTATGGAGGACCAACCGCCTGCCGGAAACCAGCGGGGGCCGACCGGTCCCGCACCATCCAGATCACGAGGGGTTTCAGAACCGAAAGTGAGCAGGAAGTCTTCCCGGCTTTTGAGCGCGGCAACATGGTCGCTGGTCATCAGAACGGGGAATTCGGCTGCGCTCAGCAGCGAGATACCGGCGTGTCCTGTATCTTCGTAACGCTCGCCGGCGCGTTTGGACGGAGAGCCATCACGGTTTTCAAAGGCTGCTGTTGGCCAGTAGCGGAACAGGGCGCCATTTTCATCCGCACTCCATTCGTCATAAAAGCTTTCGAGAATGGATGCGCTCCGGGCGTTCAGGGCAGGGTCGGGCAGGTCTTTGAGCAAAGCGGCTATTGTGACCTGCCAGTTCCAGGGCGCAATGCTGCCCTTGAACCTGAAATCGATGTCTGCGTTTATCCGGTAGAGCCCGGCAGCCGCGTCGAAATCCGGTTCGTATGTTCTGGCAAGACAGGCCTGTGTTTCGGCTATTCTGTCCGCCATGATTTCCGTGCACCCGTCACCGAGGATCCCGCACGCCTTTGCAAGGCTGTTGGCAATCATCGCCTGATTGATCATCAGCGTCATCCGGTCGTTCGTGTCGGTTGCGTAAATCGTTGAACTCCAGCCGCAGGCGGGGTTCTGATCGCTCGTGCGGCCGTTGACGCCGTCCTGGGCTGCAAGGGTGAGACGCATCGACTTGCGGGCAAGGGCGGCAAACACGGGATCTCCGGTCTTCTCAAAAAGGCTGGCGAGGGCCCGAAGCCGGTAGCTTTGGTTCCAGCTCTGAAGTCCTTCCGCATCCGAGGAGCAGGCGCGCACCTCACCGGTCTGAGCGGCAATCAGGCCGGTGACTGCATAAAAGAAATTCAAGCCGGAAGGTGATCCGGACACTGTCAGAACGGCTTCGCCGTCAGGACGGTCTGCGCGTGGAAGCGTCACGAAGTGCGCGGTCTCGCTTGTCATGACCGGCGCTTCGATGGCCCCCGTCGCAAGGTCTATCCGGTAGATCCCGGCCGTTTCGGTGTTTTCACACTCCATCCGGGCCCAGAGGACATCACCTCGAACCAAGATACGTTCGGGCGCGCAGCCCGCAAAGTTCAGGAGAACCTCCGGCTCTTCTGATATCCGGCCGTCCGCGCCGCGTTTGTGACGAACGAGCTGCGCCGGTTCGCCCTGCCGGGTGACAAGCAAAACCACCTGGTCCTCGGTAAAGCGCAACAGTTTCGCGAGTGTACCGCGCTTGAATGTAAGCCTAACCACGCCGTCCTGCAGCAGTTCGGTCTGCTTGTCACCGGTTTTCCAGGTGCGCATGTGAACCAGTGATCCATCGCGGGCGAGACGAATGGTGCCGAGGCGGGCTCCTTCCTGGCCAGGTCCACCAAGATCCCGGATCACGCCGTCCACCGAGACGCTGGGTTTGTCATCACCAGGGGTCTTCGCGACAACCAGAAGGTTCGACCCGGCCTTCGATACGGTTTCAAGGCACTGGCCGGTCACGCCCTTGCGGGTCACATCTCCGCTTTTCAGATCCACTTCGAGGCCTTGAACGGGGAGGACCAGGCGGGAGGCCTGGGCCGCACCTTCCGGTGCGGCCCAAATTGTTGGTGTTCCGGCACACAGGGCCGTTGAGAAGGCAAGTGTGAGAAAAAACGAGCGCATCAGCTGTCTCCAGTCAGAAGTTGAAGTAGATGAACTCGGTCATTTCAGCCAGCCGGTAGGTCTGGATCAGCGCCAGTCCGAACAGGACGGAGACACCGAGGGCCCAGCCGGTTGTCGGCTGCCAGCGCACCGGGAGGAACCCTTCCGATCGGCGCTGCGCGACCAGTTTCTTCAAGCCCAGCACCGGGTTGTACTTCTCGGTAAACTCGATGGCGTTCGGCAGAAGGAAGACGATGGCGGCAAGAGCGACCATCATGGCCCAGACCTGCACGGTACCGGTCAGTGCGCCTTCCCAGAGCTTCGGCTCATAGACCGTCGACAAGCCGGTCATGCCGTGGATGATGTTGCTCGCACCGGTGAAGCTTTCGGCGCGGAAGAACACCCAGGCAACGACAACGGCAAGGAGCGTGACACCGCGGCTCAGGAGGTTGCCAACCGGACGGGGCAAGATATTCGGGACATAACCTTTTTCGGACATTGCGGACCAGCCGTGATTGATCGCGAGATATGCGCCGTGCAGACCGCCCCAGAAGACGAAGGTCCAGCTTGCCCCATGCCACAGACCGCCGAGAAGCATGGTGATCATGAGGTTGGAATAGCGGCGGATCGGGCCGCTGCGGTTGCCGCCCAGCGGAATGTAGAGGTAGTCCCGCAGGAAGTGCGACAGGGTGATGTGCCAGCGGCGCCAGAAGTCGGAAATGCTGGTTGCCTTGTAGGGCGAATTGAAGTTGACGGGCAGGCGGATGCCGAACAGGCGAGCCAGGCCGAGTGCCATGTCGCAGTAGCCGGAGAAGTCGAAGTAGAGCTGGAAGGTGTAGGCGAGTGCGCCGATCCAGGCAGCTTCAAGCGGGACACCGTTGGTGGTCTCGGCAAGGGAGAAAACCTGGTTGGCATAGGGCGCGATGCCGTCCGCCAGCACGATTTTCTTGAAGAGACCGATCGCAAACAATGTGCCGCCGACAGCAAGGTTGAGGAGCAATTTGTTGCGGAACACCGGCAATTTGAACTGCGGAATGGTTTCTTTCTGCATGACGATCGGACCTGCGATCAGCTGCGGGAAGAATACCACGAACAGCATGTAGCGGCCGAAGTCACACTTGATGATATTGCCCTTGTAGGTGTCGATCAGGAACGAGATCTGCTGGAACGTGAAGAATGAGATCGCCAGAGGCAGGACCAGGTTCAACATCGGGATGTTCGTACCGGCCATAAAGTTCGCGTTGCCGATGAAGAAGTCGGCATATTTGAACACTGCGATCAGCGCGAGATTGAAGACGATGCCCATGGTCAGGATGAACTTGTCGCGGACCTGCCGGAGCACCCGGTGAAAACCATAGTTGATCACGACGGAGCCGAGGAGAAGGGGCAGGTAAACCGGGGTCCACCAAGCGTAGAATACCAGTGATGCAATGGTCAGCCACCAGATGATGCCGTTTTCCCAGCCCCAATGACGGAGCATGAGGTAACCGATGAGGACTGGCGGCAGGAACAGGTAGATGAATTCCAGGGAACTGAAAACCATGACTCAGCCCTCCTTGTTGCTGGTATTTCGCGGCGATGTCCGCAGAAGAATTGTGAGATTGGCTTCGTCGGTTTTCTGAAGTTCCTCGAGCAGAGTGGCGCTGCCCTGGTGGCCACGGTCGGCACCCTTTCGGGCAAGTTCGAACGCCTTGGTCCGGTCTTGCTCGACAAGCTTGCCTTTTGCATAAAGACGGCCAAGCTCTTCCATGGCACCCGGGTGGCCGGCAGCCACCCCGCGTTCCAGCAGATCGACAGCTGCATCGGCGACAAGGCCGTGTTTTTCCTTCAGATGGAGGCGGGCAAGGCCGGTGAGGGCACCGCCGTGTTCCGCTTTTGCAGCAAGGCGGAGCCATTTTAGAGCTTCCTGGACGGTGTCTTTGTTTTCAGAGGTTGCCAGCATCATCAGCGCCAAATCATGCATGGCACCGGCATCACCGAGTTCGGCGGAGCGGAGGAACCAGTCGCGGGCAAGGGCCCGGTCCGCGGTCATGAATTCACCGTCCCGGTACAGCCGGCCAAGTGTCTTGGCTGAGCTTGCAGATCCGTCGCGGGCTTTCTTTTCCAGACCGGCAATGGCGCGCTCGGCCCAAAACAATGCCTGTTCCGGATTGGGTGTTGAACCATACCGTCCATTCAAAAGGATCCGGGCATAGTTGATCGTTGACGAGGGATACCCGGCAATCGCTGCTTTCTCGTAATGATGAAAAGCGAGCGTCAGATCACGCTCTGTGCCGATGCCGCGTTCATAGTGTTTTGCAAGTTGAACGTGGGCTTTCGGATAATCCCAGCCGAGGGCCTTGTGGAACCATTGCAGGGCGATCTCCGCACACCGCTCGCCGGACGAGCGCTGGAACAGGCGTCCGAGCTCATAGGCAGTTTCTCCGCGATAAGCGAAGGAGTAGCGCACGGCTTCCATGAAGATTAGGCGTGCCTGGTCAAGGTCCGCGTCAACACCCCAGCCGTTCTTGTAGGTCCGACCAAGATGAAACAAGGCGACCGGATGGCCATCGCTTGCAAGCTGCGTCAGGAGATCGGCGGCAGCTTCCCAGCGACCAACCTTTTGCAGGCCGCGGGCCTGTTTGATCATTTCCTCGATCGTCGGATCGATCCGCTCCGATTTGACCGACGGGCGAACTGAATCACCGGAAAGTGCGACGGCACCGGCGCCACCGATGATCGCGGTGACAAAGGCTGCCTTTAGAATGTTTCGATTCAATGGTTTGCGGGTCATTTCAGCAACTCCATTTCAAAGCTCGGCTGGTCCCCTTCGGTCGACGTTCGCCGGTACATCGGTTCAGCATGATCAAACAGCCAATCGATGCGATTTGGTTCCTGAGCGGTGGTTTCGGGCTTCCCGGTGAAGCTTGAGGCGGCAATGGCGCCAATAAGGAAACCTGTCACGCAAATCAGGGCTTCTTCCAATGTCTTGTTGGGCTTATCCATTGGTCTGCCTCCAGATTCTGCAGGACGTGCCTTCGATTAGCTGAAGCGTTCCCTCATTGTGGGTTTGCGTGATGTCTTTAGGACGTACGGGACAAGCAAGACCGTCGCGACGGTCCATCGCCACCTTGATCCGTGCCTCATCGCCATCAATGATTTGCAGAAGTTCACCGACGATTTTGCGGGCCGGGTTGGACCCGAAGTGATAGGCATCGGTGAAATTCTTCAGATCCCGGGTGAACCCCGTGTCGAAATCCATGTCCACGATGGGCGCAAGTTTTGAGAGCCGGTCACGGAATTTGTGGTTTGCGGCAGCAAGTCCGAAATCATTGATGCGCTGCTGCATCTCGGAGATCGTCGGCGGAATGAAGAAGATAAGTTCGACATCGTTCTCGTCACACCAGGCCGCGATTTCTTCGACCATCGCCCACAGATCTTCTGATTGCTTGAACCGCCGCCAGTCGGCCGCACCATTGGTGCCAACCTGCTTGGCGAACAGGGACGGCAGATCGCGATCAATTGCAATGTCCGGCCAGTAGCGCGCCCAGTGGCCAAGCCCGAGCCCGCGGCCGTGATAAACCGTTGGCAGGATCAGTGTGCCGTTCGGGGTCTGCAGTATGCACTCGTCGCACAGCGCAGGGTCCAGCAGCGCGTCGACGGAAAGAGTTTCAAGACTGCTGAGTTCAGCGGCCTTCGCTTCTGAAATGGGGTACAGCGCCAGTTTCTCGACCGCTTCGAAGACCTCCGGGTAACGGTCCTGCAAAAGCGCCCAACCAATCTTGGCAACAAACCAGTTCGTGTAATAGGCGAACGGATCATTTGCGAGTGAGATTGCTTCCGGTACGCGGTTCATGCCGCCCTTGAACCGGGCATCCATGGATCGAAGTGGCAGGCTGACGATCAGCGTTTCCAGCTCGGCGTTTTCCTTCAGATACTGGAACGTGTCGTAGATCTCGAAAACGGTCGCGCCGCCATAGGCGAAATTGTACACGTCGTCGCGTCCGAGTTCCTGCCAGTACTTGTCCTGGAGCGCACGCGCACGGCTGTCACCCAGAACAACCGTCGGTGCCTTGATGCGGGGATACTCGATCATCTTGTAGAGCGGATAGTGTGCCTTGACGCTAATTTCCGTTTTGTCGAGACCGAGATCGACGATCCGGTTGTGGTTGTAAGCATCAACCACAGTGTTGAACGCAACCGGGGTCAGAGCGAAGCACGCGGTCAGGGTCAATGCAGCAGTGTAGAGTTTCGGTTTCAGCTTCATAGCTGTGGCCCTCGTTTGATCCATTTGGCTGGATCCTTTCAAGAGCTGGGCCACTTTGGTTTTTGAATTAAAAATTCCATAAAAACAAAAGGTTGTGAGGGCTTTGCATTTTTGGAAGCTGGTGGGACTTAGCAATTGCGTAAGCGCTGTTTTGCAAATTGAAAAACCGGCCAATCAGGCCGGCAGTCCGAGAACGTGCGCGATCATGAGACCACTCGGCGGTTCAATGAGGCCAGCCATCAGGCACACACCGACGAACAGCATCGTCACATAAAGAAGGGTGAGATAGCTGGCCATGATGTTCTGTAAGGTGGCGAGCAGCCCGTCGCCTTCTCCTGCGCGCTGGTCGCCGCGGTTGGACCAGCGCTGTTTCGACAGACGGAAGATGCAGTAGACTTTCACCGACGCATTGATCAGCTGATTGAAGTAGAGAATGAACGGATATCTGAGGTCGACTTTCCGGGCGTACTGATAGAGAAACAGCGACAAAAGCATCCGGGTTATGCAGATGAAGACTACATATCCGAAGATGTAGTAGGGGTCATAGAGAAACGTGGTGCAGACCGCGAGAACCGGACTCACCAGCATGGTCCACATGGAAACGCGTTGGTCGAGCAAGCACCACCAGATAAAGAAAGGCATTCGGCCCGGTCCCAATGCGAGAGCGCGTGAGCCGTTGCGCAGCATGTTGCCAGACCAGCGGCGGAAGTTCTGCACCATCCGATCCATGCCGGAGCCTTCAATGACTTCAACCGTATAGCCCATGGCGTCGGGCACATAGAGCATGCGGCAACCGGATTGGAGCATGTAGTACCAGGTGCTCTTGTCGTCGCCGGAGAGAAACCGGAACTTCCCCCAAAGCCAGTGCTCCAGGTGATCTGCTTCCAGAAGACGGATGAACTTGAGTTTCGTCAGGTGGTTTGCCCTGAAAACAGACATCCGCCCCGTCAGGGTCAGAACCCGTCCGGAGAGGGAGTGGGATTGCATCGCCAACCGGCGCTGCGCAAAGCGCATGGTCAGCCAGTTGGCAACCCAGCGCGGGCCAATGCAAAGCACTTCCTCGTCTGTCGTGCAGGCTTGCAGGTCCGGATAGAGCTTAAAGAGCGGCAGGCATGCACCGACAGCGTTCTTGGCAAGAATGAAGTCGCCGTCCATGAAGATGATGAGATCATCATCTTCAACATCGCCCCTGCTCATCGCGCGCAGGACGAGACCAATGGCCAGCCTTTTGCCTGGCTGGTTTTGCCTCACAACATGAAGGGTCACTTCAAGATCGGACCATTCGCGAGCCAACAGGTTTTCGATCAGGTTTTCGTCGAAACGGTCGCCGGAGCCGAGCCAAATCGTGCCTGGAACACCGGCGTCCCGGATCTCGCGGCAGATCGACCGGATCACTTTCTCCGTGATGTCCCGGTGTTCTTTGTAGGTCGTCATCATGAAATGAAGGTGCCGGGGACGCCAGCCGTCATCCCACACCTTCTTTCCGGCATCCCGCATGGAAGGATAGACAAACTTGCCATAAATCCACGCCCGGACGGCGTGGGTGAACCACCATCCGTAACGCCATATTCCAAGGATACCGATCACCAAGGTGATCTCTTTGGTCGCCGGGCTGAAGAAGACGTTTTCAAAAGTGGTCAACCCGACAAAGCACAGGCCGAAATAGAGGCCGATTTGGAAAAGGGCGAACGGGGTCCATTTGGCCCAACCCTTCGGTTGATGGGTGATTTCATCGACGTTGAAATCTTGTTGCGCGGGTATGGTCATTGTCCGGCTCCCAAGAAACCTGCCACGGTACGCAGAACCTTGTTGGCCCGATAGCGCTCGAAATAGATGGTTACCGGTGTGCCAGAGGCGGGAAGCGCGTCCGTGGCAGCAGTCAATTCAACCCGAGCAGACCGGGAATCTGGCGCGCGGAACCTATGCATCTGCGTCGTTTCATCAATGAAACCGTCTGTGCGGCTGATCATGTCGACTGTTGCTTCGATCCAGCGGTCTTCTGCAGGAACATAGATGCGGGCGGGGCTGCCCTTGCGGACCTGAGTGATTTCATCCTGGGTCAGGAATGCCGTGATGACGCGTTGATCACTTTCTTCGAGAACAACAACAGGCGCACCTGCTTTCAGCGTCTGACCATCTGCGGCAATGACATCCACGACAGCAGCACTGGTGCCAACCGACACCGGCATCATCACAGGTTGTTCGCGCAGCTCTTCCAGAAGCTTCGTGCGGAAGTTGACTTCCTGCTGCCAGCGGGCCACTTCGGCAATGCGTTCGGCCTTCAAGCCGCTGAACTTGTCGCCATTCAAAATGCCGATGTTTCCACCTTCAGCGCCGAGTTTTTCCAACTCGGCGACGTGGATGACGTGTTTCTCAAGTGCACTTTGGGCAGCAGCAAACTCCAGTTGCGAGGTGGCAAGCACATCCCGTTTCAAGTAGCCTTGAGCGAACAGGTCCTTGTAGCGCTTTAAGCGGTCCTGGGCCGTTTCAACGGCAAGTTCGAGAGTGACGGTTTCCGCGCGTGCCTGCCGAAGATCATTGGCAGCAACAAGGCTGTAACCGGTTTCGCGATCCGCTTCGATCTGCAGATAAAGCTTGTGTTCTGAGAGCTCCACTTCCGCCTGCATCAGGGCGGTCTCGGCCTTTCGGATTTCCGAAATCAGGGCGTCGTTCTCAATAAAGGCAAGCGGAACACCCGCCGCTGCCATATCGCCCGTGCGCAAGTTCAGACCGGTGAGCCGTCCGGTGGCCGGTGCCGTGACTTCATAGCGTTCGGCACTGACAACTGCGGTCGAAATTTCCAGGCGGAAGAGCGTCGCGAAAATGTAGATCCCAACATACCCGAAGACCGCTACGCCAAGGGTAAAGTAGAAAAGCGTCATTACGATTTGCTTGATTGGCCAACGCCTGACCGGAATGGCTTCTGCAGGGTTGGGGTCTGGCTTTGTTGGAACTGGTGTAACCGGCGTGTCGATGCGAACAATCGTGTCATCCACTTCCGTCATCTTGCCGCGGACGAGATCCTCGACAAAATGCTGCATCAATGCCGTTTCCCGCTCGCCAAGTTCGACGAAACGGAAGGCAACCTCTTTGGTGTCTTCACACGAACGGACGACTTCAGCCCTGGCTTTCAATGTAATGTTGAAGCCCTGGAACGGCAGAGTGCACAAAAGAGTGTGGTCGGATCCGACCTCAGGAAGCGGCTTCGAAAGGCCGGTGAGCCGGCAACCGCCGAGCCCCCAATCCACAGCATCAACGGTCTGCGCATCCAGGGTAACGCGCATCGGCGCCGTTACCCTGTAGTGCAGCCTTTGGCTGGGCCTTTCGTGAATGATGTCCAATTCAGCGTCCTCTGATGTCGTCGACACCAAAGTGTTCGCAAGGACGATGCCAGTCTGATGTTCGCACGATCAGTGTCGGCGAAACCCTCGAAAAGCTATCTCAAATGTTTGAAATAAATAGCAAAAGGATGCCGGATGGATTTTGAAGAAAATCAGGGATTTGCAAATTGGGAAGCTTGGCAACCTGATCACAACCGTCTGACATTTCCTATTTTGCAATTCGTGGCATAAGACAAAACACAAAAAGGGCCGCGTTTTTTTCAAAACGCAACCCGATCTTCTGTCTACCTAGAGAATGAAACAGTCGTTGTCGTGCAAGGACGAAACTGTCTGGGTGCCGACACCAACCAGTGTGCAGACTTCCTGATAGGCGTCGTTGCCCTGGCGGTCGATCATGAGGGTTAAATCTTCGCCAGCCATATCGACATCCAGGCGTGCAAGTGCAGCCGAGTAATCGATTGTTGTTGTACCAGACTCGCTTGACCCCTGGCTGCCGTCACCGTCCTCGCCATTCACAGCATCAGTGACATAGGAGATGAGGGAGTGGAGCATTTGACTTAGGTCGATCTTGTCGGTTCCCATCAGGAAGTCCGTAATGCTGTCTGTGCCACCTGACAAATCATAGGACCTGTAGACAAATGTATCGTTGCCTTCGCCGCCTGTGAGTGTGTCCGAACCTTGTAGTGAGCGGATCGTGTCGTCCCCAGCGCCGCCTTCGATTATGTTGGCATCACGTGATCCTTTCAGGATGTCATCCCCGCCGCCGGATACGATGTTGTCAATGAACTTGATGGTATCGGTGCCGATCTCAAGACCATGAGCCTTCTTGTTGTGAAGGGATATGGAGAGATCCACGTCGAAGGCGGAGTAATCAACGGTGTCGTTGCCCCGGCCGCCATGCATCATGTCATCGCCAGCGTCGCCAAAGAAAGTATCGTCCCCATGCCCGCCATAGAGCTCGTCGTTATGGCTACCGCCACTCAGTTCATCGTTTCCGGATCCACCTTTCAGAACATCCGCGCCAGCACCTCCGGTCATGATGTCATCGCCTGAGCCACCAATGAGACTGTCATCTCCATGGCCGCCATCCATGGTGTCGTTGTCCGCACCACCTTTCAGATCATCATTGCCGTAACCGCCGATCATTGTGTCAGCACCGGAGCCGCCAACCAGAACGTCGTCATCGTTGCCGCCGTCGAGCGTGTCGTCACCAGCGCCACCTTTGAGGTCGTCATTGCCGTAGCCACCGCTGAGATTGTCGACGCCCGAACCGCCAATGAGGCTGTCATCGCCGTTGCCGCCGTCGAGCATGTCATCGCCGGTGCCGCCGATCATCTCGTCGTTGCCGGATTCCCCATACAGGGCATCATTACCATTGTTGCCGTTCAGTTTGTCGTTGTGGTTGCCCCCGTTCAAAGTGTCGTTGCCGGAGTTGCCGTAAAGATCATCTTCTCCGGAATTGCCTTGGAGGGTATCGTCACCGGACCCGCCGTGCAGATCGTCATGGCCGTTGTTACCGGACAGATCGTCGTTGCCGGACCGGCCGTGCAATTCGTCGGAACCATCGCCACCGACAAGAATGTCGTTGTCAGACCGTTCAATTTCGACAACGGGGCTGCCAACACCCTCGTGGCTTGGGTCCGGATCGGTACCGCTGTCGTTCTGCTGATAATGTGCATTGAGGACCAGCGCGTTTTGCACCCCGATATCGACGGTGAAGACGCTGTCGTCAAAGTCCCGGTCGCCGCCGTTGTAAAGGTCTTCAAAACCGAGCGTGATTGTGCCTGCATCGGCTTTAAGGACGCCGGTGGTGTGCAGTATGCCATCCGGGTTCAGATCAACGGTCTCGCCGAAGGCTGCCGTATGGTAGGGGTTTGTGCGGATCATCGTCTCCGTGCCGTCCGCCGCGATGTGATACAGGCGCGGACCGTCGCTGTGGATGGTGGCCTGGTTGCCGTCGGAGTCTTTGAACATCAGCTGTGGGGCGTTTTCGCCATCCTGCCGAACGTCAAGATCCAGGCCTTGATAGCCACCGTTGAGGCTGTAGCCATTGGAGATGATGAAGAAACCAATCGTATCGCCCGCTTCAACATCGAGATATTCCCGGCTTTCGCCCTGAATGAGATTCCCGCCACTCCCTTGAAGTGACGCATTGGGCCAGAGGATCTCAACGTCTGTAATCAGCCCATCTTCTTGAACTTTGTAGTCTCCAAATGTGTTTCGGTAACCTGCGGTTTCACCTTCAAACACCACTGACACGGGATGATCGTCAACGATCTCGATCCCTGCGACTTCCACGAGGTCAGGGCCGCCGGATCCGTAGAGAATATCGTTGCCGTTGTTGCCGTAAATGATGTCGTCCCCGGTGCCGCCCCAGACTTCGTCATTTCCGTTCTGTCCGGACATGACGTCGTCTCCAAAGCGGCCGGACATGACGTCCGAGTGCCGTGTGCCGACAAGTGTATCGTCTTCATCCGTCCCGATCATCGGACGGGTTGCGGGCAAACTTGGCATTTCCTGTCTCCTTTGTCCTTGCGCGTGACGCAACTGGGAAAGGAGATTGCAGGTAATGGACCATTAACCTTACAAATAGTTCATGTAGGAAGTAAGCAAATTCAATGAGTTAAAAGGCGTCGCAATTCGGGTGTAAACGAGATTGCCGTTTTGCATGCTCCGGTTTTCGATTTTGAGAAAGCTGCTGAGGAAAATGCAAAACACATTTTTTCGTTCGATTTGCGTTTACGCCCCTGGGTGCGGGCGAAGACATTGCCGCCTTCTTAGAGCGTGTCGCGTTTAATTGAACTTAGAAACTTTCAGTTTTCGCGTTCGAGGCGCAACCGAGAGGCAGCGAAACCTGAATCCGTTTAAACGCGATTTGCTCTAAAGACCCAACCGGTCGCGGATCCGGTAGACCATGACTGAGGGGGCCAGGAACCAGGGGGTGCCGGTGTAAAAGGGGCGTGTGGGGTTGGGGATCAACTCGAAGGCCGAGGGTGTTGTCTCCCGTTCGGCGGCCTTGCGGCCGATTCGCATGCCCAGATAACTCGCCATGCCAACACCCGACCCGCAGTAGCCGTTGGCGTAGAACAACCCTTTATCTTCGCCGCAGTGGGCAAGCGTGTCGAACGTGTAACCGACAAACCCCATCCAGCCGTGGCTGACCTTGAACGGCTGCAGCTCCGGGAAGAGGGCGCACATGTCCTGATGCAGTTTGACCGCGCTGCTGCGGGGATCGGTCTCGCTCAAAGAGACGCGGCCGCCAAACAGAACGCGCTTCCGGTCTGGTGACAGCCGGTAATAATAGACCAGCTTCCGTGTATCGGAGAGGATCCTGTTCGTTGGAAACAGATGGTCCACGAGGTCTGTTGGCAGCTCTTCAGTCGCAATGACATAAGACCCGATCGGGATGACCCGGCGTTGATGCCATGGCGACAGGGGGCCGGAATAGCCGTTGGTGGCCAGAATGACCTTCCCGGCGCGGGTTTCACCGCGTTCTGTCAGTACCTTGAAACCAGATCCGGTCCGCTCCAAGGACAAGGCGCGGCAATTGCCAATGACGTTCGCACCGGTTTCCAGGACCCGGTTCAACAGCGCCGGATGATATTTTGAGACATCAACACTGCAGTGATGCGGGAAAACGATGCCGCCGTGATAGGCCTCCGTGCGAAGCTCGGAGGCCATGTCTTCCTTTGAAATCATGAAGGCGTCCGGCTTCCAAACCGGATGCCCCGTTGCAGCTTCCTTTGCGAGCTTGTCGTAAAGATGCGGCTTGTGGGCCCCGTGAAACCGGCCGACCTCCTTCAACCCCATGTCCAGACCGTCCGCTGAAAGCTGGTGCATGTAATCGAGGGACGCTTGGCCTTCCTGGCACAGCGTGGCTGCAAGCTCCTCTCCGTAGCGTCCCGACAATGCTCTGAATGAGGGTTTCAGGCTGGTTGAGAGCTGGCCGCCGTTCCTGAGACTGCAGCCCCAACCCGGGTGTTCGGCATCGATCACCAGCGTGCCCAACCCCTCGGAGGCGGTCTGAAGTGCCGCATTCAAGCCGGTGTAGCCAGCCCCGATAATCAGAACATCGATTTCATCTGGAAGTTCTTGGTCGGCCAGAAAAGGCTTGGGAGCAATGTCTTGCCAATAGGGCGTTGTCTTGTAGTCCGCCGCAAACACATCGCTTCCCATGGTAGTCGTTCCTTATGCTGATCTGGCGTCTTCCAGAATAAGATCTGCGCCTTTTTCGCCGACCATGATCGCCGGAGCATTCGTATTGCCGGATGTGACTGTCGGAAAAATCGAGGCATCGACAACACGCAAGCCCTCGACACCGTAAACCCTCAAACGCGGATCTACGACGTTGTCCGACCTGTCCGGTCCCATCCGGCATGTGCTGACCGGATGAAAGACTGTCGAGCAGCGGTTGCGCACATCGTCCAGCATCTGTTCGTCTGTCTGAACCTCCGTGCCGGGTGTCATTTCCGTTTCGATGACTTCCTGAAGTGCCGGGCTCGCCGCGATCTTCCGCAACAACCGGCATCCCTCGATCATTTCCTTGCAATCATGATTTGTGCTCAAGGAGTTCGGATGGATCGCCAATTCCTGGTAAGGATCTGAAGACTTCAGCTCAACATGCCCGCGGCTGGTTGGCCGGGTCGGCTGCATTCCGAACAGGAAGCCAGCGAAAGGATCCGGGTTCATCAGAGGCCGCTGTCCCTTCGGTGCCTTGGTGTAGCTGACCGGTGAGAAGTAGAGCTGCATGTTCGGCCGGGAGCACTCCGGATTGCTCTTCACAAACCCGCCGCCCTGATTGAGGCTGATGGAGAGCGGTCCGCCGCGGGTCAGAACATACCGGATGCCCTGGGCCAGCTTGCCCCACCATGGGTAGAGCTGCTGGTTCAGGGTCGGGACCTTCGATTTGTAGAGGTAGTCGAGGCCAAGGTGGTCCTGCATGTTTTTGCCAACGGCCGCACTCTGGACCTTAGGCTCAATGCCTTTGGTTTGAAGTGCTGCACTGTCGCCTATGCCCGAAAGCATCAGGATTTGCGGTGAGTTGATGGCTCCCGCGCTTAAGATCACCTCACGGCGCGCAATGACTGTCTGCTCACTGCCATCCTTGTCATAGATGACGCCAGTAGCCCGGTTGCCATCCAGAAGAACACGCTTGGTGTACGCTTTCGTCAGGATGGTGACGTTCGACCGCTTTTTCGCCCGGGAAAGATACGCCCGGGCCGTCGACATGCGAAAACCGCCTTTGGTCGTGATCTGGTAGTGACCGACACCGTCCTGGTCCGCGCCATTGAAATCCGGATTGAATTTGAAACCGGCCTGTTCGCTGGCCCGGAAAAAATTCTGACACAGAGGGTGTGCGTGTTTGTCCACGCTGGAAACATGAAGCGGGCCGTCACCGCCGCGGAAGTCATCCGCGCCGGCGTCGTTGGTTTCGGAGCGTTTGAAGTAGGGCAGGACATCGTCCCAACCCCAGCCCGGATTGCCCATGGCTTTCCAGTCTTCGAAATCCGCGTGCTGGCCGCGAATATAGACCATGGCATTGATCGAGCTGGACCCGCCAAGCACTTTGCCGCGCGGCCAATAGCCTTCGCGGTTGTTCAAGCCCGGATCCGGCTGGGTGTAGTACATCCAGTTGATGTGTTTGTTGTAAAACGCCTTACCGTAGCCGACCGGCACCCAAATCCAGAAGTTCAGATCCGAGCCACCAGCCTCCAGCACGCAAACCGAATATTTCCCGCTTTCAGACAAGCGGTCTGCGACGGCGGCACCGGCAGAACCGGCGCCCACGATGACAAAGTCAAACTCAGCCATGATGTCTCCGCTCTAAGCGTTCTTGTCACGCTGGACGAGGATGGACAGCAATGCCAGTAGCCCGGAACCAACCATCAGGAAGAACGACACGGCATTCAAAACCGGCGTTGAGCCGACCTTGGCCATGCGATCGTACATTGTGATGGTGAGCGGTGCCTCGGAGCCGACCAGGAACAGCGTCGTGTTGAAGTTTTCAAACGACACCAGGAAGGCAACAATGCCCGCTGCGATCATCGCCGGCCGCAGGAAGGGCAGGGTGATGGTGCGGAGCACCCGGGCCCGGCTGGCGCCGAGATTGAATGCAGCCTCTTCCATGGTTTCGTCGAACTTCTTCAAACGTGCGGTAATCACCAGTGAGGTGATGGTCGCAATGAAGGAGAACTGGCCCAAAACCACCAAGAGCATGCCAGGCCGCAGGAACTCCAGTTCCAGGTCGAACCGGTTCTCCATGTAGTTCGCCGTGTCGCTGGCAAGAACCAGGATGGATATGCCGAGGATAACGCCCGGGATAACCAGCGGAACGACCATGAGAATGTAGAAGAAGTTCTTCGCCGGAAAATCTCCGCGAACAAAGAGAAAGGCATTGGTCGTGCCGACGAACACCGACAGAGCTGCCACAAAGATCGCAATCACGAACGAGTAGTAGAGACCTTGCAGAAGCCGCCGGTCATGGAACATGCCGAGCTTGGGTTCCGTATCGGAGAAGAACCAGTCCAGTGTGAAGCCTTGCCACGGTAACGCCGGGAAAAGGCTGTCGTTGAAGGCAAAGGCACCGGCTGAAATCAGCGGAGCGGCCAGGAAGATGAAGAAGGCTAGAACGTAAAGCCGGTATCCAACGAGGAACGGTGTCGTCTTGTTTGTCGCAAGCATGGTCGTCCTCCTCAGCTCTTGGCAACGGTGTTGGCCAGCGTCTGACCGCTCAGCTTCAAGCCGAGCCAGATGACGATGGAGGTGAACAGCAAAAGCAACATGCCGAAGGCCGCGCCGCCTTCCCAGTTAAACCGGGTGATGAACTGGTTATAGATCTGCTCCGTGAACCAGCTGGAATTCTTGCCGCCTAGCAGGATTGGCGTGAGGTAAGACCCGGCCGTCAGCATGAACGTTACGATGCAGCCGGCAACAATGCCTGGCATCGCATAAGGCACGATGATCTTGCGCAGCACGGTGAAACCGTTTCCGCCGAGATTGTAGCCCGCCTCGATCATGGAATTGTCCATCCCGTCGAGCGTGGAGACGAGCGGAACGATCATGAACAAGATTACCGTGTAGACGAGACCGATAATCACCGCGACGTCGTTGTAAAGGAACTCTACCGGGCTTCCGATAACACCGGTCCAGACAAGAAAGCTGGAGATTACGCCGGTTTCCCGCAGGAGCAGAATCCATCCGAACGAGCGGATAAGATCACTCACCCAAAGCGGGATGAGGCAGAGCAAAAAGAGCCCGCCACGCGCCCGCGGCCCGGCAATCTTCGCAATGTAGTAGGCGATCGGGAAACCGATCAGCAGCGCCAACGCTGTCACCAGGAGGGACATCGAACCAGTACGGAGAAGCGTGTTCCAGTAGATCGGTTCGTTGATGAACTCAAGGTAATTGGCAAAGCTGTACTCGTAGACACGCGGCGCAACTTTTTCCTTGAGAGATAGGATCACCATGCCGATGTGCGGCAGAATGATCAAAAGAATGATCCAGAGCGCAAAGGGCGCAAACAAGAGGATCAAAGAGAGGCGTTTGATGTCCTTTTGCATCAGGCACGCTCCTCGTGTGCAAAGCACATAGCCTGCTTCGCCGACCAGACCAGGCGAACCTCTTCACCCGGTTTGATGTCATTGTGGCCGGTCAGCGTGACATCAGATTCAATCAGCTCTCCATTTCCGGAACGCACAAGAACCCGGCTGTTGGCGCCGTTGAAGAGAAGGCTGTCGACGACGCCGTCCATTTGGTTATCGCCATCAATTCCACCGGTGCCGCTTTCAGATGCCCGGACCGTGTGGATGAATTCCGGCCGCACGAAGATGTCGACTTTGGACCCTTCCGCGACTGTGTTCTGGCCAGCAGCGGAGAAGCTCATCGGCAGGCCTTGGGAGGTTTCGACCTTGCCGCCGGTACCATCGCTCGATTTGACGGTGCCCGTCCAGCGGTTGCTGTCGCCGACGAAGCCCGCGACGAAAGCCGTCTTTGGCTTGTGATAAAGCTCTTGCGGGGTGCCGATCTGTTCGAATTCGCCATGGTTCATGATGGCGACGTTGTCGGACATGACCAAGGCTTCGGATTGGTCGTGCGTAATATAGATAAATGTGGTGTTGAACTGGTGCTGCAGCAGCTTCAACTCGATTTTCATAGCTTCGCGCAGCTTCAGATCGAGCGCGCCAAGAGGTTCATCGAGGAGCAAAACGTCCGGGTCGAGCACCATGCAGCGGGCAATCGCGATCCGCTGCTTCTGACCGCCGGACAGCTGGTGAATTTCACGTTCCGCGACGTCGGGAAGTGCAATCCGCTCCAGGACATCGTGAACTTTCGTTTTGATGTCCGCGTTGTTCATGCCGGTACAGCGCAGACCGTAAGCGATGTTCTCGTAGACGTTCATCATCGGGAACAGGGCCAGATGCTGGAACACCATCTTGACGTTCCGCTTGTTTGGCGGCGTTCCCAGAACAGACCTGCCCTTGATCTTGATGTCGCCTGATGTTGGCTCCTCAAATCCGGCAATCATGCGCATCAAAGTGGTCTTGCCACAGCCGGACGGACCAAGAATGGAAAAGAACGAACCGCTCGGGATGTCGAAGGAGACGCCTTTGACAGCCTGGAAGGACCCGAAATTCTTGGTCACACCGGCGCATTCAAGGTCGTATTGGGGAGTATTTGTCATTGCTTTGGACGCTTCTGGAGAAGTGAAGAAAGGTGGGGGGACACCGTATTGCGGCATCCCCCGAGAATTAGGCCTAGGCTCTACGGCAAATTGGCCAATTGGCGGCAGCTTTTGTTCTGTTGCCGCCAATAATTGGAATGGCCGGTTCTTTAGCCGCCCGTAGCTGCCTTGATTTTCTCCAAGGTTTTACCTTCCATGTCTTCCACACCCGGAGGAATGTTGGCGAAGAATTTCAGGTTATCGATGTCGGCATCCGTGAAGGCCGCATTCACAGCTGCTTTCTTGTCTTCCGGCAGCAGGTCCTTGCCGCCCTTGACCGCTGCAATCGCACCGGTGCTAGCAGACATCAGGGTCACGTTTTCCGGACGCAGGACGAAGTTGATCCACTTGTAGGCTGCATCATCGGCCTTGCTCTTGCGCGGCAATGCGAAGGTGTCGATCCAGGCCAAAGCTCCTGTTTCCGGCGGAATGAAGGTGATGTTCGGGTTTTGGTCAAACAACTTGTAAGCGGTTGAATCCCAGGTTTCCGAAGCAACGATTTCGCCAGACAGCATCATGGCGCTGAGGTCGTCGCCGCCCTTCCAGTAGGCTTTGATGTTGGCCTTGCACTCGATGAGCTTGTCGGCAACCTTGTCGAGAATGCCCTGGTACTTCTCAAGATCGGAGTAAGCGTCGAATGGGTTTTCGCCCATGGAGAACGCCGTGCCGAGCAGGATCGTGCGCTTCAGGCGCATGGAAGTCTTGCCCTTGTAAGCCGGGTCACAAAGATCGCCCCAGCCTTTGAAATCCGGTGCTTTGGTCTTGTCAGCCATCAGACCGGAGGTGCCCCACTGGTGCGGAACAGCATAGACTTCGCCGTCGATGGTCGTGTTTTCCTTCACGCCATCAAGTAGCTTAGCTTCCATCACGTCCGTGTCGATCTTGGAGAGATCAAGCGGCTTGTAGATGTCGTATTCCAGCTGTGCCGCGTAGATGCGGTCATGGCTCGGCTGAGCAAGGTCGAAACCAGCACCGCCGGTGGCGCGCAGTTTGGCGATCATTTCCTCGTTGTTGGAGAATGTAACTTCAACCTTGATGTCCGGATACTCGGCTTCGAATTTCTGGATGAGTTCATCAGGAGCATAGGATCCCCAAGTCAGAAGCCGAAGCGTTTCCGCTTGTGCGGCGCCTGCGCTGGCAAGCATCGTTGCCGCCAGCAGGCCGGTTAGAGTTGATTTGAATTGCATTACTTCCTCCCTGGATTGATGATGGTTCCGTAAGAGGCAGCCGGCCTCTGTGGGATCCTGGAATATGCTGCCAGCGCATGGGCTTACTGACACAATTGCGGCAAGGCATGGATAATACCCGCCACCCTTCATATTGCTAAATATACATATTCACCAGTGACCCCTCGGGTTTTCTTCAAAGCTTTGACCCAAGTGTTGTCCAACTGGAAAAGCCTCTGGTGCGGTATATTTCACTTCTAAATTCAGCACGAAATCGGGTTGTCTTTTGCATGACCTGTTCGCTCATAAAACGCGGGTTCTTACCGGCTGTCCCCTCTGCGAAGATCCCGTACTTAGGCAAATCACGACTTGCCGGAAGTGCTGGAACTGCAGATTTCAGCCGCGCCTGACATCCCTTTACGCGCTGAATTTCATAGGGAGAGACGGTAAGTATCAATTGGACTGCAAAATATATCCATTGCAGATAATTTTTCAGACCAATTCATGAAAGCGGTCTGTTATGCAAGGCGGCATTTCGGCAAGACGTCCTTAAGTGCTTGAATACCCTTTCTGATGTCGTCCGGGCTTGCACTGCCAAATCCGAGGACCAATCCGCGCTGTCGAATATCAGACAGGGCATACCGGGAGAGGGGCGCTGTCGTGATACCGCGTGCCGCCGTCTCAGCGACGATCCGCTGGTCATCAAGGTTGGCGTTAGTGAGGCCTACAGCATGAAAGCCGCTGGTGGTTGGTTGCAGGTCAATTTCACCTGCAAGACTGGAGGCCGCCCCCATCAAAGTATCATGGCGTTCCTTATAGATTTGGCGCATGGTTCGGATGTGAGTAGCAAACATGCCTTCATCCATGAATTCGGCAACCATGGCCTGCGTGACTGTCGGTACACCGCTGAGCCAAGTAAGAAAGATTCGTTCAAAACTTTCTACAAGCCCCTCAGGCGCCAAGAGAAACCCTAGCCGAAGGGCAGGGAACAACGACTTGGAGAAGGTGCCCACGTAAATTACCCGATCATGGGTATCGATGCTTTTCAAAGTCGGTGGCGGCTGGTCGCCGTAATAAAACTCCCCGTCATAATCGTCTTCGACGATCATGGCGTCCGCTTCACTCGCAGCTTTCATAAGAGCGAGCCGCCGCGACAAACTCATGACGTTTCCGAGTGGTTGCTGATGCGACGGGGTCACAAAAGCCAAGCGGAAATGCGGGGCCTTTTTTAGCCCGTCCTCTACGCACAAGCCTTCTGTGTCTACATCAACAGGGATGGGCTGAGCGCCGATGGCAACAAAGGCGTTGCGGGCTCCAATCGCACCGGGGTTCTCGAACCAGATCGGTTCGCCTGGATTGACGAGCATGCCGCCGATCAGGGAAAACGCGCGTTGCGCGCCATTTGTTATGAAGATCTGTTCCGGGGCGCATTTGATGCCGCGTGAGGCGTTCAGCTGACGTGCAATTGCCTCCCGCAACGGCGTAAATCCGAAGGGTTCGCCGTAACCCGCAATATCGTCGCGGTCCTTTCGCCAATGCCGCGCAGACAGCTTCGCCCATTGCGCCATTGGAAATGCGTCGAGGGCGGGGAGGGCTGTCACAAAGGCTTGCGATTTGTGCGGCAGCCGTGTGCGAACCTTGAAATCGGGAATTGCATGTTTGGAGGCATGGGACAGGCGTGGGATGGCCTTTATGTTGTCGTTCGACGACGGCTGCGGCCTCGGCTCAAGCCGGGCGTGCAACGCATCGCTAACAAATGTGCCAGCGCCCACACGCGCCTCCAAAAGGCCTTCTGAAATCAGCCGGTCAATCGCATCAATCACTGTTGTCCGCGAAACGCCGATCTCTTGCGCAAGGGTTCGTGTTGCCGGCAACCGATCGCCTGGCGTCAGCGCGCCTGTCAGCAACAGATCCCGCAAAGCCATGTAGAGCTGGATCGAAATTTTCTTATCAGCGTGCTTGTCAATCTTGATCGATGACAGAACTGCACCGGCATGCCGTTTCATCACAATTCTCCAATTGGTCTGGGAGATTGCGCAAAACGGATCTTCTATCAAGTCCAATTCTGAATAACTTGATAGTCCAATTACAAGAAAACTTCGCTCAGGGAGCCTCGTTCAAGGACCGCAAGCCCCATGAAAATACAATCAATCGAGACATTTACCAATGAATTTGTCTGCTTCACCCGTGTCACGACTGACAGCGGTGAAACAGGCTGGGGACAGGTCGCACCTTACTATGCCGACATCACGGCCGAAGTTGTGCACAGGCAAGTGGCTCCATACGCGCTTGGAGAAGACGCTCTCAATATCGATCACCTGATGGACATTATCCCGGACCGCGAACACAAGTTTCCCGGATCCTACCTGCGGCGTGCGATGGGCGGTCTCGACACGGCGCTTTATGATCTGCGGGGCAAGCTTGAAGGCAAGCCGGTGTGTGAACTGCTGGGCGGAACTCCGGGCAAGGTTCGCGCTTACGGTTCCTCCATGAAACGGGACATCACGGCTCAGGACGAAGCGGACCGCCTGAAGCGGCATCAGGACGAGCGCGGCTTTACGGCGTTCAAATTCCGCATCGGGGCTGAGTGCGGCCGGGATCAAGATGAATGGCCCGGCCGGACAGAGGAAATTGTGCCGCTGATGCGCAAGAGCTTCGGTGATGAGACCGCGCTGCTGGTAGATGCAAACTCCTGCTACTCTCCGGCGAAAGCGATCGAGGTTGGCCGGTTCCTGGAGGCCAACGGTATTTCCCACTACGAGGAACCGTGCCCGTACTGGCATTATGACCAAACCCAGCAGGTCACTGATGCGCTCGACATTGACGTTACCGGCGGCGAGCAGGACTGCTCGCTGGTCGACTGGAAACGCATGATCGACCAGAAGGTTGTCGACATCATTCAGCCGGACATTTGTTATCTCGGCGGCATGGTGCGCACCATGAAGGTGGCGCAAATGGCTCATGAAGCCGGTATCCCGTGCACTCCGCATGCGGCGAACCTGTCCCTGGTAACCCTCTTCACCATGCACTTGCTGCGCGCCATTCCGAATGCCGGAAAGTATCTGGAATTCTCCATTGAGGAGGAAGACTACTACCCGTGGCAGTATGACCTCTTCGTCGAATCTCCGTTCGATATCGTCGACGGCAACGCGATTGTGACGGACGCACCGGGCTGGGGCGTTGAGGTCAAACCGGAATGGCTTGCCAAATCCACTTACAAAATCACTTCCCTGGAAGGCTAATCATGGCGTCTCAACAAGACCTGATCGCCGAGTACGAAAAGACCGGCACCCTCTCTGCGTTGCCGCTTGGCCATTTCATCGATGGAGCGTTTTCGCAGCCCTCGCACAACCGCACCATGGAAAGCTTCGATCCGGGCAAGGGCGCAGCCTTTGCCCGGTTTACGGCTGGAACGTCTGAGGATGTGGACGCAGCAGTTGTTTCCTCCCGGAAAGCACTCGAAACGGTCTGGCGTGATATGGCGCCGGTCGAGCGGGCTCGTATTCTGAACAAGACGGCCGAGCTTATCCTCGCCAACCTTGACTTGCTGGCGGTTGTGGAAAGCCTCGACAGCGGCAAGCCTTTGCAGGAAGCGCAAGGGGATGTTCGGGGTGCCGCGCGAACCTTCGAATACTACGCGGGCGCCTGCGACAAACTGCAGGGCGACAGTTTCCCATTGGCGGGAGATTACATCGGCTATTCGATCCATGAGCCGGTTGGCGTGACGGCTCACATCATCCCGTGGAATTTCCCGATTTCAACCGCCGCCCGCGGCTTCGCACCAGCGTTGGCCGCCGGATGTACGGTTGTCGCAAAGCCGGCCGAGCAAACGCCGTTTACAGCGTTATTGTTGGCACAAATCCTGTCGGACGCCGGTTTGCCGGATGGCGTCTGCAATGTGGTGACCGGGACCGGAGCTGAGACAGGCGCTCCGCTGACCCAGCATCCGGGTGTCGATCACATCACCTTCACCGGATCTGTTCAGACCGGCAAGGCGGTGATGAAAGCTGCGGCAGACGATGTCACCCGCGTCGTTCTGGAGCTGGGCGGCAAATCCCCGGTGGTTGTGCTTGCCGATTGCGACAAGGAACAGGCGTTGAGCGGGATCATGGGGGCGATCTTTGAAAATGCCGGCCAGATTTGTTCTGCGGGGTCCCGGCTTGTCATCGAAAAGTCGATCCACGAGGAGTTCGTTTCTGAACTGGTCAAGCGCACGAAGGCGCTGAAGATCGGTCATGGTCTCAGTCAGCCAGAACTCGGGCCGGTGAACTCAGCCGAACATCTTGAGAAGATCGCAGGTTTCATAGATCGGGCAAAGGACCGGGGTGCAAAGATCGCTGTTGGCGGCAACGTCACAACGGACCCGGTAACGGGCAAAGGCTGGTTTTTTGAACCGACCATCGTCGATGCGGTTCCGGCCAGGGATGAGCTTGCCCAAGAAGAGATCTTCGGCCCGGTGCTGACCGTGCAGGTGGCCGATGATGCGGATCATGCGCTGGAACTTGCCAACGACTGCCAATACGGCCTTGTCGCCGGCATCTACACATCGAACTTTGCCAAGGCGCATCAGCTCGCGCGCAAAATCGATGCAGGCCAGATCTACATCAACGAGTATTTCGCAGGCGGCATTGAAGTGCCGTTCGGCGGCAACAAGAAGTCCGGCTTCGGCCGGGAGAAGGGCATCGAAGGTCTGAAGAGCTACTGCAAGACCAAGAGCATTGCGGCAAAGATCAGCTAATCCGTCACTTTAGCGATCGCGGTTCCGCGAAGGCCGGTTTTCCGTTCCCCGGATCCGGCCTTTTCTTTTTTTCCAGATATCAGTCTTGCGCGACCAGCAGCAGCTCGTTGGTCACCAGGGTCGGACATTTTCCCGGCGTCGCATGCCCCTGAAACAGGCCCTTGTTGAGATCGACCGTCCGCAAGGGCAGGGACAACTTCCCGTTCTGCGCCTTTGCGGCACCGTTCTGGAGCAGGATTTCTGAGATCAGGCCGGTCATCGGTGGGCCATCTTCGAAGTGTGCGCCTGCAAGGCTGCCGAGGCCATGAACCGAGTAGCCAGTTCCAGAAAGCTGATTGCCGAGTTCCGTGATGGCGTCATGAAGATCTGTAAATGGCGCAAGAGTGGTAATGAGCGCGTTGGCAGTCTTCCCGGACATTGCGTCCCGGTCTGACGTCACACGGAACAGCGTGAATTCTGTTTCCCGGTCTAACGATGCTTCGAACCGTGCACCAACGAGCCCGTAACAGGAAATGTTTGAATTTTTGGCAATCGTGAGTGTCTCCGGCAGGAGATGCCCCAGATGCAAGGTGTCATTTTCCCGCCAGTAGGCGTGAATATGAGCGAACCAGCCGCCGTCCCGCCATCCGAGGATGCCAACAGCCTCCTCCAGTTTTGCACCCTTTGAGAAATGCGTATCGCTGTACCAGGCCGCATGGCGGTCATCGACGGCCCGGTCGGGCATGACATATTCAAATGTAGCCAGATGAACGCCGGAGAGATCCAGGACAGCAGAGGAAAAACCTGCGGAATCTGCCCAGCGCCCCAGGGCTTCGAGCAAAGGCTCGCCAGCTGAAATATGACATTCAACTTTCTCTGCGTGGCACAGCGAATGGGGGAGGCGGTCCTGTGCCTTCGGGCCGGGATGCCGGATATCATCCAGCGTATGCGGTGCAGGTCGCCTCATAGCAGACCCTTTTCGGTCAGGAATTCGCGCACGAGCTTCTTCGTGATCTTGCCATAGGCACTCGTCGGCATTTCCTCGATGAAAAGATAGCGGGCCGGCATCTTGTAGCGGGTGATCTTGTCTTTCAAAAACGCGCCGAGCTCGGCGGCGTCTGTCTCATGACCGGGTTCTGGCACACAGACGGCAAGGCCAACCTCTCCCCATTGCGGATCGGGGATGCCCAAAATCGCAACTTCGGAAATGGCCGAATGGGTCAGCAGGATCTCTTCGACTTCCTTTGGGTAAACGTTCGAGCCGCCGGAGATGTACATATCAGACGCCCGCCCGGTCAGATAAAGATAGCGTTGCTCGTCCATGTGGCCGATGTCGCCGGTCCGGAACCAGCCATTCCGGAACGATTTGGCGTTGGCGCCATCATCGTCCAGATACCCGGTGCAGACAGCCGACCCGACCACGCAGACTTCACCGGTCTCATTCGGCTTTAGGATCTTGCCGGTTTCGTCCTGAATGCTGACTTCAATGCCTGTGCGCTCCACGCCGCAGGTTCCGACCCTGGCGTTTGGTCCATCATCAACGCTGTGTTCGTCCGGCCGCAGCACAGTGATGTTTCCCGTGACTTCTCCGAGACCGTAATATTGGACAAGCACCGGCCCAAGTGCCTCCAGCGCCCGCTTCTGGTCTTCGCGGTACATCGGCGCCCCGGCGTAAATCAAATGCCGGAGGCTGGAATGATCGAATTGGTCAACACATGGGTCTTCAACCAGACGCTTCACGATGGTCGGCACAGTGAACATGTTGGATACCTTGTGCCGTTCAATCAGCTGGAACGCGTCATGTGGCCGGAAGCCGCCCTTGGGCATTAGGATGTGCGCCGACCCGCAAGAGAGCTGGGCAATCAATTGAAGGCCTGCCCCATGAGAAAGAGGTGCAATCACCAGCGAAGCATCGGTTTCGCTGGTTCCGGGCAAAAGATCGGCCATGTAGTTGACGACAACGAAACCGATTTGCCCGTGTGTGAGAACGACCGCTTTTGGCCGTCCCGTCGAACCGGACGTAAAGAAGAACCAGCACGGGTCATTGTGATCGACCTCCGCATTGGCTATCCGCGCGCCTTGATGCTTTTCAAGCAAGGCTTTGTAAGACACGCCGAACGCGCTTTCACCAATCGTTACGATGCCTGAAAGATCCGGACATGCGGCTGCAACAGCCTCAGCTTGGACCGCATACTCCGCATCACATAGGAAGATGGTCGCCTTGGATTTTTCAGCCGCATAAGCGGTTTCGCCAGGCGCCTGCCGGAAATTACACGGCACCCAAACAGCCCCGAGCCGGAAGGCTGCCAGCATGATCTCGATCATCTGATTCGAGTTTTGCGCCTGGACGAGCATCCGGTCACCCTTGGTGATACCGAAGTCTGATGAGAGCGCGCTGCAGAGGGCCGAGACACGATGATCAAGATCCTGCCAAGACCAGGTTTGATCTTCCCAGATAATTGCGGGACGGTCTGGCCACCGCTTGGCGTTGCGTGTCAAAAAGTGCGCAAGGTTCGCCACGCGATTGGAACAGCGCTCAATCATCAGATGAGGTCCTCCCTGGAAATCTGTGCTGACAACCTAGGGCGCAGGGGTCTAATTTGACAAGCAATATGAATGGTCTATCGGCCATTTCATTTCCCGTCCAAATCATGCAAGGATGCGCGCCGGTTTAATTTCGCATGCAGTTGCAGGACGGTTTTATGACGACTTCGCCCGACTTTGATTGGAATGATGCTTACGAAAACGGCGCCTATATTGAGAACGCCCAAAGCTATCCGGAGCGGTGGGCCGATGAGGCCCTCGACTTCCGGTCTGGCTGGATCAAAAAAGACATCGACATCATCTACGGCGATACGGACCGTCAGCGGCTGGATCTTTTTCACGCAGAGGACAAAAGCAAGGGTCTGGTGGTCTTTGTACATGGTGGCTACTGGCGCCGTTTTGACAAGTCCTACTGGTCGCATTTGGCGCGGGGCGCGCTTCGAAGCGGTTGGTCTGTCTGTTTGCCTAGCTATGAATTGGCGCCAGACGTCCGTATCCCGCAGATTACTGCGCAGATCGGCACGGCTCTCAACAAGGCTGCGCGGCGGGTCGACGGTCCAATCCGTCTGTCAGGCCACTCTGCTGGCGGCCACCTTGTCAGCCGCATGGTCTGTGAAGATAAACCGCTTAATCCGGAAGTGCTCGAGCGCATTGAAAAGGTTGTCTCCATCAGCGGCCTGCATGATCTTCGGCCTTTGATGAAGACGTCGATGAATGATGACTTTTTGCTCACCGAGGCTGACGCGGTGAAGGAAAGCGCTGCCTTGCAGAAACCTGGCAAAGACTGCCCTGTGACGGCCTGGGTTGGTGGTGACGAGCGGCCTGAATTTATTCGCCAGTCACAGCTGCTGGCGGAGGCCTGGGACAACGCCAAGGCGTTTGTGGACGAAGGCAAGCATCATTTCGATGTCATCGAAGGGCTGATCGACCCGGCAAGTCCGCTGACAAGTGAGCTGCTTTCGTAATTGCATCTAGTCTTCAACGGCATAAAACCGTTGTGCCAGGCGGCGGACACCGGTGTTTTCGTAGAAGCTGATCGAGGCTGGGGGAACCAGATAGGCAACCCCGGCCTCCAGTCCGTCGCGCCAGCTTAGGCGGACTTCCGCAATCGTCCGCTCGTTCACATCAAAAACATAGAACTCCTTCGGCAGGGGTATGTCTTCATTCAGCAGGATCCGAAGGCCGCCCGCAGAGATGTCTCGCGTGGTGCAGTCGCAAATGTATTCGTTCGTCAAGCTGGCAAGTTTTGCAGGCCGCAGGCGAGTGCGCCGGCGCGGAAACAATCGCTTTTGAACGGCATCCAGTGTTGCTTGCCGGTTCAAGCATAATCCTTTGAACATCTGAGACCTCAACGGCGGGGAGATGCCGCAGGCGGCATGGGCGGGGGCGGTGCGAGTTCAGGCCGTGGCTCCAAGGCCGCAGGCGGTTCCTGACCCCGGATGAGAGGCCGGCCATAATAGTTGGGATCGCCGAGCGTGGTTGGCCGGTGGGTAACGCCCGACTGTTCGTTGGCGCAGCGTTGATAGGCGAGGTCATACAGACTTTGCCAGCCAGCCGGGTAACTTCCCAGATTGTCGAGAACGCTGAGCGCTCCGCCAATGGCCGCACCCCGGCGTGCGCCGCTTGGACCATCCCAAATACCTCCGGCCACTGCTCCGCGTGCGCCGTTTTCATAGATGTTCAGATCAGCTGGATCGGGATTGATGTGGGCATTCGCGTAAGAGCGCGCATAGGCATCACAATTGAACGGTTGTGCGTTCGCGGACGACACCGCACCTGTGCCGGCAAGCGCTGCCAACCCTACAAGAGCTGGTGTCAGGACACGCTTGTGTAAGCGATGACGAAAAGGGCTTGCGGTCAATGAGGTGCCGATCGGGCGCCAACGCTGGGTCATAGGGGTCTCCGGTCATTCCAATCCGGGTGCATGTAAGTGTGCCGGTTTCAAATCTTGAAGCACCATCCGTCACCCATGGAGGTTGTGCGGACCTTGTGGCGCGAATTGGCATAGGGCCAGCCTCAGACAAGCTTGGGATTTTAGAACTGGCACCAATCCCGGCTGAATGGAGGTATTCGATGGAACCGGTGTTCCTGAACAAACTGGTCTCGCAAAACAACGAATGGCTGTCTGTCCGCCAGGCTGCGATTGCTGAGAACATCGCCAATGCCAACACCCCTGGTTTTGGTGCCAAAGATGTTGAGCCTTTCGTTTCGGTGATCAGCAAGACTCATCTTGCCATGACCGCGACCCATGGAAGCCATCTGGGCCAGACCATGGAGGCAGCCAAAGCCTCAGACATGGAAAAAGCCGATAGCTGGAATGTCACCCATTCCGGCAACTCCGTGAGCCTAGAGCAGGAGCTGATGAAAGCCGGTGAGGTCGCGCGCGACCATTCGCTGAACGCAAGCATCGCCAAGTCGTTTCACAAAATGTACCTCGCAGCCGTTCGTCCCTAAGCCAAAGTGATCTGAACTCATGTCCGACCCTCTTTCCGCCACACTACAAATTGCCGCTTCCGGCCTGAAGGCTCAGTCCGACCGGATGCGGATTGTTTCCGAAAACCTCGCCAACGCCCGCTCCACTGGTGAGGCTTCTGGCGACGATCCCTATCGGCGCAAGACGATCACCTTTGAAAGTGAATTCAACCGCGCAACCCAGGCCAATCTGGTCGCAGTCAAGGGGATTGGAACTGACAAGGCGCCATTCACCGTTGAATACGATCCGGGCCATCCGGCGGCGGACGTCGATGGTTATGTGAAAATGCCAAACGTCAACACGCTGATGGAACTCGCGGATATGCGCGAAACCAATCGGTCCTACGAAGCCAATTTGAAAGTCATGACGCAGGCCCGCGAAATGGTCATGCGCCACATCGACTTGTTGAGGAACTGATCATGATCAACGAAATCTCCGCGCTGACATCCGCGGCCTCGAGCGACGGTATTCTAAAATCTTCGTCGACCACCCGTTACATGAACTCTACGCCCGAGCTGGGTGGCACGGAAGCCATCTCCGGCCCGTCCTTTTCGGACGCCATGGCTGAGGTCTCGCAATCAGCCATCGACAAGGTGAAAAACGGTGAAGCAGCCGCAATAGCTGGCGTCGATGGTCAAGCATCCGTTCAACAAGTCGTTGAAGCTGTCATGCAGGCGGAATCCACGCTGCAAACCGCCATTGCCATTCGCGACAAGGTCGTGAACGCCTATCAGGAAATCAGCCGAATGACGATCTAAGCGACCGCGCTTCTATCGAGTGAGATTTTATCGTCAGTCATATTAGGCGAATTCAGGAGACTTAGAAATGAAAGCCCTTGCCATCGCTGCAACCGGCATGAGCGCACAGCAGCTCAATGTTGAGGTTGTTGCCAACAACATTGCCAATATGAACACGACATCGTTCAAACGGGCGCAGGCGGAATTCTCAGACCTTCTTTATCAAGCAGAGCGTCTCCAAGGCGTGCCGAACCGCGGCGGCGAAGATCCGGTTCCTGAAGGAGCGCAGCTGGGTCTTGGAGTAAAGACAGCGGGCATCCGGAAATTGCATATGCAGGGGCCGCTGACCAACACGGGCAACCAGTTCGATATCGCGCTGGACGGCCGTGGCTGGTTTGAAATTACCGGCCCGGACGATGAAACTCTTTACACCCGGGCTGGCTCTTTCAACAAGAATGCGGATGGCCGCCTTGTGACCATCGACGGCTACACGGTTGAACCGGCAATCATCGTTCCTGAAGAAACCATCGAAGTGGTGATCAACGAAACCGGGCAGGTTTACGCCAAGATCGATGGCGAGATCCAGCCACGTGAAATTGGTCAACTGTCTCTCGCAAATTTTGCAAATGATGTCGGTCTCGAACCAGTTGGTGGAAACCTCTTCCGGGAGACGCCAGCATCAGGTGCTCCGGTTGCCGGTGTTCCTGGTGATCCCGGCTTTGGTGTTGTCCGCCAAGGGTATCTGGAATCGTCCAATGTCGACCCTGTAAAAGAAATCACGGCGCTTATTTCCGCTCAGCGCGGGTATGAGATGAACTCAAAGGTCATGAAAGCTGCGGATGAAATGGCCAATACCGTGACCAATGGCATCCGCTAGAAAAGGCGGCTCACGAAATGACCAAAGCCCTGAAATTCGCCGCCTTCTTATTGTTTGTGCTAACCGCGGCCCCTTCGGCATACGCGGCGAGCATTGAATTGCCGGTTGCCCGCCAAACGATCCCGGCTGGTAGTGAAATCGGCCATCGGGACTTGGTGGAGCGCAAGTTCCCCAGCCGCACTGCAACACAGTTCGCAGTTGCGTCACATCGGAGCCAGCTGGTTGGACAGGTGACCCGGCGGACACTGTTGCCCGGCCAGCCAATCCCGATCAACTCGGTCGAAAAACCGTTGCTCGTCAAACGGGGCGAACCGGCCCGGCTGGTGTTTCAGGAACAAGGATTGGTCATCATCATGCAGGTCGAGGCGCTGCAAAACGGGGGCGCAGGCAGTTTCGTGCGTGTTCGAAACGTCGACAGCGGTTTGGTCGTGTCCGGAAGAGTTCAGCAAGACGGTACGATCCGCGTGGAGAATTGATTAATGTTCCGTATTTTCATTTGCCTGTTGGCGGTTTTGACCGCTGTACCGGCGACCGCGATGGTGCGGATCAAAGATATCGCCACGTTGCAAGGTGTGCGTGACAACCAGTTGGTCGGTTACGGCCTGGTTATCGGTCTGAAGGGGTCTGGCGATACATTGCGCAACTCGCCTTTCACCGAGCAGTCTCTTCAATCCATGCTCGACAGTCTTGGGGTAAATGTTCGGGAAACGCGGCTTAGGACGCGGAATGTCGCCGCTGTCGTTGTGACGGCCGAAATGCCGTCCTTCATCGGCAAGGGCTCGACCATCGATATCAGCGTCTCTTCCTTGGGCGATGCCACATCATTGGCAGGCGGCACGCTGGTTGCCACACCCTTGCTTGGGGCGGATGGCCAGATTTATGCTGTAGCTCAAGGACCGGTTGCAGTGTCCGGGTTCGCAGAACTCGGTGCTGCGGAAAGCTTAACCCAGGGAATTCCAACCGTCGGCCGTATCCCGAATGGCGGTCTCATCGAGCGGAACCTGCCGGCGAAGTTTTCGCAAATTCCTGATCTTGTGCTTGAACTGTCCAATCCGGATTTCAAGACGGCTGTCCGCATCACTGACGCAATCAACCGGTACACCCGGGAGCGCTATGGAGTGCGGGTGGCAAAGGAGCGTGACTATCGGTCCGTCGACTTGACGCCACCGCCAAAGGTCAGCCTGACCCGCTTCATCGCGGAAATTGAATCCATTCGGGTCCGGCCGGATCAGAGCGCCAAAGTGGTGATTGATGAGCGTACGGGAACCGTTGTGATCGGCAAGGATGTTCAGATTTCCACAGTTGCCATCACCCATGGAAATCTGACTGTCCGGATATCTGAAGCACCGGAAGTTTCCCAACCGGCACCGTTCTCTCAAGGGGAGACTGTCGTGGTCCCACGGACTTATGTGGACGCGCAGGAAACCGGCGGGCGGCTTGCGGTTGTCGGTGGAACGGATCTTCCAACACTGGTGCGGGGCCTCAACCGGATTGGGCTACGCCCGACCGGTATCATTGCAATCCTCCAGGCGATCAAGACAGCCGGGGCTCTTCAGGCGGAACTGGTTGTCCAATAAACCATCAGGCCAAACAGGTCAGCAATGTCGAACAAGGCGCCGCAGTTTTGCGGCGCCTTTTGTATTCAGGGCACCAACAGCCTCGCGCAAGCTCGATCAGCGAATGTCCAATCAAACGGGTCACTCGCAAAGGACACTGTGTTCATGTCTAAATTCGTGGATGAATGCCGAAAAGCCGGTGTTCTGACATGCCTGGTTCTTCAATTGATCTGCGCGGGGAGCGCGGCGCAGGCACAAACACCGCCGCAAAAGCCGCAAGAGGCTGCAGCCGCCCCGGCGCAACCTGCCATCCCGTATCGTGACAGCCAGCTTTACTGCAAGAACATCGCCGAAGCGGCGAGCGACGCTCGGATCCAATGGCAGACCTGGAAGATGATTGCCCTGGAAGGCCGCCTCCAGGCGCGCATTGCCGAGTTGCAACGCAAAGAGCGGGAGTTCGAGGCTTGGGTTGAACGCCGGGAACAGCTTCTCGAGCAGGTGGAGGAACAGGTCGTCAGCATCATTGGCCGGATGCGTCCGACCGCCGCTGCAGAACAGCTCTCCACCACCGAAGAAGAAGCTGCGGTTGGCGTTCTTTTGAAGCTGAAAGCACGGGTTGCCAGCGCGATCTTGGATGAAATGGAGCCTGCAAGGGCAGCGCAGCTGACGCAGACCATGATGGGCTTCACCGACCCCGAAATACAACGGAGATTTTGATGCGCCTGATGCATGTTTCTTTAGGGGCCGTATTGCTCTCCGGCTGTGCCGGGCAATTGGAAGATATTGGCCGTGCCCCGGAAATGACACCGGTCGGCTATGGGTTGGCCAACCGTCCGGCAACCGTGTACCCACTTGGCACGTTCAACAAGGGCGGGATCAAGGACTACAATTCGCTTTGGCGCAATGATCGTGAGAATTTCTTTGCTGATCCAAGGGCCAAGAAAATCGGCGACGTCCTGACTGTTGTAATCCAGATCGACGACCGTGCAGAACTCGACAACACGTCTGAGCGCGGCCGGTCTGCCGACATCGGTATTGGCGGTTCCTATTCAGCCGGCAGCAACAACAGCACATCGGGTGGTGAGGCGGAGCTAAATGGCAACTCCGGGTCTTCGTCGACTGGATCCGGGTCTATCGACCGGTCTGAAGAAATTGAACTCTCTGTTGCGGCCATCGTGATCGATCGGCTTCCCAATGGGAACATGGTGATCTCTGGGTCACAGGAAGTCCGTGTGAACTACGAGATGCGGATCCTGAATGTCGGTGGGATCGTCAGACCGCGAGACATCGAGAGCAACAACACCATCCCGTACGACAAGATCGCAGAGGCCCGTATTTCCTACGGTGGCCGCGGCCGGATCTCCGAGGTCCAACAGCCGGGCTGGGGTCAGCAGATCTATGACATCGTCACACCGTTCTAGGCTGGAAGGGATCGAATATGTCGAACAGTCTTGTGCCCTATGAAGGGCCGGAAACCGGTGACGCAAAATCCAATTTCATGGCAGCGCTCATCCTGATCAGTTTGATTGGCGCAGGCGCCGGTGCCGGGCTCGCGAAAATCGTCTCAGACATGACCGAAACTGCGGTTCATGGCCGGATCCGCGATGCGCAGACGTTCAGTCAAACTTTGCCATTTTCACCGTCCACCCGCCTGCAGCGGCTCGAGCCTCTGGTGACCAACCTTGCAACACCGCCCAGCACCTGGATCCGGGTTCAGGCAACGCTTTTGCTGGAAGACGAGCCGGATACGGACGTGTCTGTTCTGCGCAAGCGGATCGAGGACGATTTTCTGAGTTTCCTGCGCACATTGACCCTGGCGCATCTGGAAGGCGGGGTTGGCTTGCAACACCTGCGGGAAGACCTGAATGAGCGCGCCAAGGTGCGCAGCAAGGGCAAGGTTCGCGAAGTAATCCTGGAGTCTGTGGTTATCCAATGATGAGGTTGTTTTTAACCGTTGCCGCTTTGTTAGCTCTGACCGGAGCCGCCGCGGCGCAGGTGCCGGATTTGTCTGCCTTGCTGCCGGAAGGCGAGGGCAGCACGTCGGGCCGCATCATCCAGATGATCATCTTGCTCACGGTGCTGTCTTTGGCACCGGGTATCTTGATCATGGTCACCAGTTTCATCCGGTTCGTGATTGCCTTTTCGTTTCTTCGGTCCGGTATTGGCCTGCAGACAACACCCGGTAATCTCATCCTGATTTCGCTTGCGCTTTTCATGACGTTTTACGTCATGGCGCCAACCTTCGACCGGGCCTGGGAAGATGGTGTCCGGCCATTGATGAACAACGAGATCACCGAGGAAGAGGCCTATGTGAAGATCACCGAGCCGTTTCGCGAGTTCATGCTGAGCCAGGTTCGCGAAAAGGATCTGGTGCTCTTTGACGATCTCGCAGCCGGCCGGGTGACCGACGGATCGGCGGCCTCAGCCGAAGAGGTGGAGCTGCGCGTCCTCATTCCGGCCTTCATGATCTCCGAATTACGGCGGGGATTTGAGATCGGGTTTTTGATCGCGCTGCCGTTTCTCGTGATCGATATGATCGTGGCCACCATCACCATGTCGATGGGCATGATGATGCTGCCGCCGACCGTGATCTCCCTGCCGTTCAAGGCCTTGTTCTTCATCCTGATCGACGGATGGAACCTGCTGGTTGGCAGTCTTGTGCGATCGTTTTTCTAGCCGAAACAAAAACTCGAGAATTTTTGCGGGCGGGGCTATTGGCTCCGCCTTTATCGTTTCGGTGATGGATTGAACCGCGCAAAAGTTAACCTTTGACCGTGAAACTCATACGACTGGGTAGAGGTGCTCTGAGAGTAAAAAGCAGATTTTTGAGTACCGAAACTCACGGAAAAATCTGTTTTGGGTCATTTTCAGGTTTGAAATGCGGAAAAGAATCAACTTGAAATGATCCACGTAAGCTTCGCGCAAGGTTTGTGCCCTAGCTTGCAAATCACACGACGGGTTGAGCAAATCCTACCAACGCTCAAAAGCATGATGCTGCCCCGCCGTCCCGGTGTAACTCCGGAATGTCCCATCCTCAAAACTTATGATTTGAAAGGGACATAACATGTCTAGCTTGCTTACCAACGCATCTGCAATGACCGCTCTGCAAACGCTGAGCATGACCAACAAAGACTTGGCAACCACCCAGAACCGGATTTCTACCGGTCAGCGTGTTGCTACGGCGTCTGACAACGCTGCTTATTGGTCCATTGCAACGACCATGCGCTCTGACAACAAGTCTCTCTCGGCTGTTGAAGATGCTCTTGGTCTTGGTGCAGCGACGGTTGACACCATGTACACCGCATTGGAATCCACCGTTGATAAGCTGTCCGAAATGCGGGCGCTTCTGGTCACTGCTTCTACACCGGGTACTGACCCGTCCAAGACGCAGGAAAACATCACGGCTCTTCAGAACACACTGACACAGTCTGTCGACTCTGCTGTTTTCAACGGTCAGAACTGGCTGAAAACTGACTCAACAGTAGCAACAACTGCTGCTGAAATCGTCAGCTCCTTCACCCGTGACTCTTCTGGTGCGATCTCTATCCTGAAGACAGATGTTACGCTTGCTAACATCCGCCTTGTGGACTCGAGCACTGCCCGGAGTGGTGTGCTTGATCAGGACCGCTCGACTTTGGTGGCCACAGCGGTAACCGGTACGCTCACTGGTGACAGCATTCTGACCTGGGACGTTTCTGGCCTTGACGCAGTAGACGATACTGCGACTTTCGAAAGCCTGATTGCGCAAGTCGATGATGCTCTGCAGTCTGTGACTTCGTCTGCTGCGTTCCTGGGTGCGATCAAGACTCGCGTTGACCTTCAGAAGGACTTCGTGTCCAACCTGACAGACGCAATTGATCGCGGTATCGGTCAGCTTGTTGATGCAGATATGAATGCGGAATCCACCCGCCTTCAGGCCCTGCAGACCCAGCAGCAGCTCGGTATTCAGGCTCTGTCCATCGCAAACCAGGGTTCTCAGAACATTCTGTCCCTGTTCCGTTAATCTTCACCGATTTCCGGATGAGAGGCCGCGCCCTTTTGGGCGCGGTCTTTTTTTGTTTTGGAATCAGCCCCTTCGCTAAAACATGACAGGCTCGCACAAGCTCCGGATCCGATAGTGCAGGGAACTTGAGACGAACGTGCATGAAGGGGTTATGCATGCCGGGCCGTGAACACGCCGAAAAACTTTGGGCCAATTTGATGGAATTGGGCATGCGCCGATTGATCGCGCTTGCTCTGATTGGCCTTGCGACCATCGCCACAGTTGGCGCTGGCGCATTTTATTTGAGCCGGCCGGAAACGACGCCGCTCTACACCGGCCTAACCGGCGAAGACGTGTCGCGGATCGGTTCCGCCTTGCGCGACGCAGGTATTCCGTTTGACGTCAACTCTGAAGGCGATGCGGTCATGGTCAGTCATGGCCAGACGGCCAAAGCAAGGATGCTGCTTGCCGAAAAGGGGCTGCCACGCGGCGCGAACTCCGGCTACGAGCTGTTTGATGATCTCGGGTCCCTGGGCCTGACATCCTTCATGCAGGAAGTGACGCGGGTTCGGGCGCTGGAAGGCGAACTCGCGCGCACAATCCAGCTGATGAAAGGTATCCGTGCCGCGCGCGTTCATATCGTTCTGCCAGAAAAAGGCTCCTTCCGGCGCGACCAGCAGCCGCCATCAGCCTCTGTCGTTATCCGGTCCGATATCCCGGATGATGTGCGCACCGCCGACGCCATCCGGCACCTTGTTGCGGCTGGCGTTCCGGGTATGGAAGCTGCGAAGGTCACGGTGCTCGATACGACCGGTGGCATACTTGCGGCCGGAAAGGACCCGACCAAAGCATCTGCCGGCCAAATGGCAACCCTTGAAACGGCTGTCAGCAACCGGATCCAGGAAAACGTCCGCAAGACACTGACACCTTATCTTGGTCTCGACAACTTTCAGGTCAGCGTCGCGGCAAAGCTCAATACCGACCGGAAGATGATTGCCGAAACCATCTTTGATCCGGATTCAAGGATCGAACGATCTGTCCGCACAGTCCGCGAAAACGAAAACGCAGAAAATTCCAGCGCGGCGACGCCAGTGACTGCGGAACAAAACCTGCCAGAAGAAAATGTCGAAGCAGATGGCGGAGAACGGTCTCTGGAAGAAGCGGAACGGCGCGAAGAGACCGTCAACTACGAAATCTCGTCCAAACGGATCGAAACATCGCAGGACGGTTACCGCGTTGACCGCTTGTCCATTGCCGTGCTTGTCGACCGTGCACGCTTGGCGGCTTCTCTTGGCGGATCACCGACTCAATCCCAGATCGAAGAACAGGTTCGTGAAATCGAAGCGCTGGTGGCATCTTCCGCAGGGGTTGCCGAAGATCGGGGCGATCTTGTCAAAGTCTCCGTCGTCGACTTCGTTGATGGCGGCCGGGACCTGGAACCGATCCCGCCGATCGGTGTCACCGAATATCTGCTCCGCCAATCTGGCAACATCATCAACGCACTGGCGATCCTGACGGTTTCCATGCTGGTGATCTGGTTCGGGTTGCGTCCGGCTGTTGCTGCCCTCGTTCCGCAAGTGAGCAGCGAGCAGGCCGAAATGGCAGAGATCGGTCTCTTGCCGGAAGGTGCAGAAGATGCCGCAGATCCCTTGGATGGCGAAACTGGTTTCCTCATGCCGCCGGACCATTCCGATCTGCTTCAGGATCTCAACAGCAAGCGGAACAAATCCGCCCTGAAGAAGCTGGAATCCCTTCTGGAGTTCAACGAAGAGCAGTCTGCCGCGATCCTGCGCCAGTGGCTCTATGACACGGAGCGCACCTGATGACCGCATCTGCAGCTGCCCATATTCCGGTTTTTTCGGCCCCGACTTTCAAGTCTTTTGATCCTGAAGACGGCCTGATGGTTGACGTGATCATGCCGGATCACGAACCGGAACCCATCTTGAGCGAGGAAGAGCTCCGGCGCGCGGAGTATGAGCGTGGATTGAGTGAGGGAGACGAGCGTACCCGTCATCACTACGAGGCCCTCCTTGAACAGGAGCGCGAGAAACATGCAAGGGATCTGGAGGAAGAGCAGATCCGCTTTGAGATGAGGGAATCTGCAAATGTCGCAGCCGCGATCGATGGTTTTCTCGAGATAACGGAAAAACGCCTATCCTACTCCGTTTCCAAGCTTCTGATGCCTTTCCTGAAGCAAAACGTAGTCGACCAGCTGGTCAGGGCCTTCGCCGAGCAACTGACACAACTGGCAGAGGTGCCTGGTGGAACCTCTATCCGTATGCGTGGACCGGAAACACTCGTGGCACAGGTGCTCCAGCAGTTGCCGGACTTGAAAGACCGGATTGAGGTTCAGCCAGCCGATCAGGTCGAGTTGGAAGCGATTTTCGATGAGACCGTTATCGCAACCCGGCTAGGAGCCTGGTTAGGCCAGCTCGACACGTTGCACCTTGAGGAGACGGTCTGATGGACAACATGCCGAATGAAATTGTGATTGTCCGGCGCCGGAACAACTGGGACGATGACGAAAAGCCCCATGGCGTTTGGAAAATTGCCTATGCAGACTTCATGACGGCATTGATGGCATTTTTCTTGGTCATGTGGCTGATCAACGTGACCGACGAAAGCGTCCGCCGCGGTGTCGCGCAATATTTCAATCCGGTCAAACTGGCCTCGACAGCTCCCAACCGGAAGGGTCTCAATGATCCGATCGTCAATGGCGACACGAACGAAAACGGCACCAAACTGTTTACAGGAAAGCTCGGTGGAACGGATGAACAGGAAAGTACCCTGGAACGGTCCGGTGAAGCGGACGTAGAAACGGAAGGCGTGAATGCAGCGGATGCTGATGAGATAAAAGCGACGGCGGGCGCTCAGTCAACTTCTGGAGAATTCACTCAATCTCATCCAGAGTCCATTCTGTTCACTGATCCATACGCGGTGCTCGATACGCTCGCCCAAAAAATCAATGTCGCCCGGACTGTGGAATCCAATCCGGAGGGCATTGGTTCCGGCCTGGAGAAGGAACAAGGCGCCCTCGGCGGTGAGGCCTACCGGGATCCTTTCGACCCGCAGTTCTGGCAATTCCGTCCAGGGCGCGGTGTTGACGGCGCAGCTGCCGAAACAGCCGGTTTGCCGACACGGCCGGACACCGGGAACGGAGCGGGACAAAGCGGCGAACAAACAGACGGTGACAAGTCCTGGAGTGCGCCCTTCGACACCGAAGGCACCACAGAGTTGACCCAATCTGAAAGCGGAACCGGACCCACTAGCGAAACCGGAACAGCATCTGGCGATGGTCCTTCCGAACTTGCCGGAACTTCACAGAACCAGATCGTTGCGCATGTCAGCCGGAGAGATCTGGGAACCGCGGTTGCGACCGGGGCCGAAGGTGGAGCGGTTGAAGCCGAGAGTGTGCCCGGAGCTCGTTTGGTCGCCGAACTGATGACAGTCCTTGAGGCTGCGGAGGGCACATCGCTTGAAAACACCGCTGCGCAGATCACAGTTGTCCGGCAAGACGATGGCGCGTTGATCAGTCTGACCGATGATCAGAACTTCGGAATGTTTGCCATAGGCTCAGCTGAGCCGCGTCCGGAACTGGTCAGCTTGCTTGAGCGCCTTGGCAAGGTGATTTCCAAAACTGAAGCGCATATTGTCATAACCGGCCATACAGATGCCCGACCGTTCAAAAGCAAGACCTATGACAATTGGCGGCTGTCTTCGGCGCGGGCCCACATGGCGCTGTATATGCTGTCGCGCGGCGGGGTTGGATCGGACCGGTTTGTGCGCATTGAAGGCGCTGCCGATCGGCACTTAAAAAATGCGGATGATCCGTTTGCGGCGAGCAACCGGCGGGTGGAAATCTACTTGCTGGAGGAGGCTGCGGAATGAACCGGTACAATTGGTCAACTCAGTTTCGCTGGATAAAGCATACTACAGCGACCGTCGTCGTGATCCTTGGAGCTTGTGTGATCTCCGCGGGCCAGGCAACAGCAAACCCAACTGCCAAGGAGCCGTTTGAGATGGTGCGCGCGCTCCAAAGCGCACAGGAGCAGGTTGCCTCGGGCAGTGATTCAGCTGCGGCCATGCAGCGGGCCTTGCTCGAAAAAATGGATGAGGCATTTCTGCAGTTGCCGCCAGAAGCCTGGCAGGATCCTCGCAATGCCCGGGCATCGGTCATTCATCTTCTGAGCGGCGGTAATCCGGAGGTTATACGTCATTTGCTGACGTTGACCCCGGCGCCAGTCATAGATTTGAACTTGATGGAAGCGTCCTTGGCCTATGTGGAAGGCCGCGAAGAGGACATGCTCACCCGCCTTGCCGATGTCGACCCATTGAATCTTCCGCCGAGCCTTGGTGGGCATATAGCTTTGGTAAAAGCGGTCCCCTACATCCAGACCGATCCGGTCAGGGCGATGGAGCTTTTGCAGATCGCGAGCCTCTTGATGCCAGGAACGCTGGTTGAGGAAGCTGCGCTTAGACGCGAGGTCTTGGTCGCCGGTCTGGTCGGGGACATTGAACGCTTCCGGACGCTTTCGATCCGGTATCTGCGCCGGTATCGGGCCTCGGTCTATTCAGGTGATTTCCGGCGCCGGTTCGCCATTGCCCTCGACACGCTCGGTTTCGTGGAAGACCAGGACAAGTTTGATCTGCTTTACGGCGTGCTTGAAGAGTTCGAGGACGACAGCCGACGCGGACTGTACATGCGGCTTGCGCGCTCGGCCTTGTTGGGTGGAAACCTTCAGATCGCTTCGAAGGCGACCGATCAGGCTCAAATGCTGGCCGTTGCAGGAAACGCGGAATACGAACTTTTAAAAATCTATCAGGTTGCCACCCGGTTGAACCGTGAGGCGGTCAAACCCAATCGCGATCTCTTATTGACAGTGAACAAAGCTGCGTTAACGCCTGAGGATTTGGATTTTTTGTATGCGGTGAACACCGTTCTGAATTCGATCCGCCATTTCCCGGATCCTCCCGACAACTTCATTGGAGCCTTCAATTCCGGCGGAACACTGCGGCCTCCCGCGGAACGTGACTGGCTCACGGCCGACATGGAACTTGCGGAATTGTTGTTGCGCCGCACCGAAACAATGCTGGCGCAGGCTGGAGACGTGAAGAAATGACTGTAACAACCCAAGCGATGATCCGCACACCCTCCAAGGCTCCGGTCGGCGGAGACGGGCACCAGGGCGAGGGCGGCAAGAACACAGGAAAAGATGTCGCGGATCAGTTTCGGGCCATGATGTCGGATTTGAAGGCTGTCGATGGCAATGCAAAGGATGGCGACCGGAAAGCGGTAACCACTCAGGGTGCGGAGCAGACAGACACGGCGACAAGCGAAGAAACTGCAAACACTGTCAAATCAGATGCCGCTGGCAAGCCGGAACCATCATCGTTCAGCGTGGCCAATTTGACGGATGCCATCCGAAAGGCGTCCCAGACAGTCTTGGGTGCCCAACCCGCCGGAAAAGAAGGCGCTCAAGGACAAGACGCTGCCGAAACCAAGTCCACTCAGCACTCCATGCCGGCTGCGGCCGCACTGCCTCTTGGAACCGTCCTTGCTACGCGTGCCGGGCGGGGGATACCGCAAACAGAGCAGTCTAATTTTGCGGGAACGGCATCGCAGAATACGGCTGGTCAGCAAACTATGTTGGTTCAAAATGCAGCGAACGGCACACAGGTCGCTGCTGGTGAAGGTGCAAAGACCGGGACATCATCGCTTTTCGCACAGTTCGGTATCGAACCCGAACGTGTTGGCGAGGGGGCAACAAGTACGGCCGCAGCCCGCAATGCTTTGCCGGAAGAAGCCGCCGGAACGGTCAAGGTCCTGCGCCAGGAAACGCATTTTGCGCCGAACATGCGGCTTTCACCTGCACAACAGGTGGGTGAGCAGATCGCAACTGCCCTCAAGGACATGCCGATCGACACCGGACGTACTCAAGGTGGGCTGACCCACAAAGCGGAAGGGCCGGTTCTGAAGACATTGGAAATCCAGCTGACCCCGCATGAGCTTGGCACAGTTAAAGTCTCGCTTCGTATGGTCGGCGAGAATGTTGAAGTAACCTTGGCAACCAGCAAGGCACAGACAGCCGAGCTCTTGAAACAAGATAGGCAACTGCTGGATCAGATGCTTCGAACCACAGGCTTTAAAGCCGACACGATCACGATCCAGGCCGCCGATGACCGTGCCACTGTGACGACCAATGTCTCCAACTCCAACACCAGCTCCACGCAAGGTCAGCAAGGCACAACCGGTGGCGCGTTCGGGGATCAGCAGAACCAGAACGCACCCGGGAATGGCACAGGCGGCCGCGGCGACCAAGCTGGCGGCAACGATGAAAGCAGTGCTTTCCCCGGCTTTGAACCGGCACGGGAGCAAAGTGATGAAGACGGCTCTGGCAACGGCCTTTCTGAGGGCATCTATATGTAGTGCAGCACTCGTCCGCCCGATACCGGCGTTCGCGGAAATTCAAAACGTCTGCGAACGCGAAATGGTGGCAGCATCACGCAAGTATCAGGTCCCGCTCGGGATTCTCTACGCTGTGGGTCTGACCGAGACAGGCCGGCGCAACTCCCTTTATCCGCATGCCTTGAATATCGAAGGCAAATCCGTGTTTCCGCCGAGCCGGACAGCAGCGCGGCGGGATATTGAGGCTGCGCGCAAGAAGGGCAAGAAGCTGATCGATATCGGCTGCATGCAGATCAATCATCATTATCATTCGGATCAGTTCCGTTCCGTGGACCACATGCTCGATCCGCGGGCGAACGTGCAATATGCCGCCCGCTTCTTGAAGGAGCTGCGTGGCCGTCAGGGCTCTTGGACCATGGCGGTAGCCCGCTACCATGCCGGTCCAAACAACGATCCCGCCCAAAAACGCTATGTCTGCACGGTGATCCGCAACATGGTTGCATCGGGTTTCGGCAACTGGACCAAAAACTCCAAAGCGTTCTGCGGCGCTTGAACGTTAAAAACCGTCGCTACGAGCGCCCTTTGGTCCGGTTCGTGATCCCGATACTTAAAGTTTAAGTTAAATAAGTTTTTGTAATAATTGATAAAACCGATCCTGGGCTACAGCTTCGCGCAAGCTGGATCGGTTTGACTGTCACCAGTTGAATTGGAAACTGGAGACATTCCATGGGTCTTTCTGGGATTATGCGCAGCGGTGTGTCCGGCATGAACGCGCAATCGAGCAAGCTTGCCGCCGTAGCCGACAACATCCAAAACTCGAGCACGACCGGCTACAAACGGGCGGAGACTGAGTTCTCGTCCATGGTCTTGTCTCAAGGCGCGGGCACCTACAATTCCGGCGGCGTTCAGGCGCATACCAAATACGCTATCTCCGATCAGGGTTCCATGAGCTTCACAACCTCGAAACTTGATCTGGCAGTTGACGGAAATGGGTTTTTCATCGTATCCGACAGCACCGGTGCCGGAGCGTCCCAGGCCCTGACGCGCGCAGGGTCGTTTGTTCCGGACGGCCAAGGATATCTGGTCAATACGGCTGGCATGTATCTGCAGGGCTATCCGATTACCAACGGCAATGCACCGTCCGTGGTCGCAAATGGTCTTGGCGGGCTGGAACCGGTCAACATCACACAAAATCAGCTCGAAGCAACTCCGACGAGCACGGCGACCTTGCATGCCAACGTTGATGAAGATTCAGCAATTGTTGCGGCTGCCAACTTGCCGTCCGCGAACGCTGCGACCGCCGAGTATTCTCACAAGACTTCCTTGGTCGTGTTCGACAATCTCGGCAATGAGGTAACGTTGGACGTCTATTACACCAAGACGACGGACACGCCGCCGACAACCGATTGGGAAGTGACCGTTTACAATGCGGCTGACAGGGATCCGGCCACTGGCGGTTTTCCATATGGTGCCGCCAACATCGGGACAAGCACCATCCAGTTTGACACAACGACCGGTCAACGGACCGGCGCGGTGACTGCAGTCAACATAACGGTGCCGAATGGTGGCACCTATGACATTGACTTGACCAACTCTACCTACACCGATGCAGGGTTCACGGTGACCAATGTGGATGCTGACGGGAACGCACCGAGCTCCGTTGAGAAGGTGGAATTCGGCGAAGACGGGACCTTGTACTCGATCTATACCAACGGCGACCGTCGGCCGATCTACAAGATCCCGCTAGCCGATGTACCGAGCCCGGACAAACTGGATCCGGTGTCCGGCAACATCTACCGCCCGTCGATTGACTCAGGTGATGTCCGGGTGGGTTTCCCGGGTGACGGCGGTCTCGGCGAGTTGGCTGTTGGCGCGCTCGAAGGCTCTAACGTTGATCTCGCCAACGAACTCACATCGATGATCGAATCCCAGCGCACCTACACGGCCAATTCCCAAGTCTTCAAGGCCGGCTCCGACCTGATGCAGGAACTGGTGAACCTGGTCCGCTGATGCCATTCAGCATTGAAACTTGAAAGTAATAAGTCATGAGTTTGTCCGTCGCCCTGCAGGTGGCCCAGTCAGCGCTGGCTGCCCGTCAGACAGAATCCTCTGTGATCGCCCGCAACATTGCGGGCGCTCAGGAGCCGGGATTTTCAAAAAAATCCGTGCAATTGAGCACGATGTACACCTCATCTGGTCAAGCTGGTGGGTTGAGGGTCAACGGAATTGCTCGCCTTTCCGACAGCGCTTTGTATTCATCACTTCTTTCATCAACGTCGGTTGGAACGTCTCAGCAAACAGTCCTGGACGGAATGACTCGGCTTGCCGAAACAATCGGTGATACTGAGCTGGAAACGTCTCCTGCGGCAAAGCTCGGGCAGTTGAAACTGTCTTTGCAGAACTACGCGTCAGATCCGAACAACGTTGTGATGGCTCAAGACGCGCTGTTGAACGCCAAGAATATGGCAGACAGCCTCCGCTCGAGCACGGAACTGGTCCAAGATGTTCGGGCAACGGCGGATGCTGACATGGCGACGTCTGTCCGCGAAATAAACTCACTGCTCGGAAAGCTCGAAGACCTCAACTCTGTGATCGTGAAGGGGACACAGAGCGGAGCAGATGTGACCGATGCACTGGATAGCCGGGACCAGGTTCTGTTGTCCTTGTCGGAAGAGATCGGCATCAGCACGCTGAGCCGGGCGAACGGGGATGTCGTCGTCTACACAGACAGTGGCGTTACGCTGTTCGAGACCACCGCGCGGTCGGTGACTTTCGCGCCTACCATCACCTATGACGCCAACACATCGGGAAATGCTGTCATCGTTGATGGCGTTCCGGTTGCTGGACCGGGCGCAGTCATGCCGATTTCTTCTGGCCGATTGCATGGTTTGGCTGAACTTCGAGACGACACGGCCGTCACCTATCAAGACCAACTGGATGAAATCGCTCGCGGCCTGATTGAAGCTTTCCAGGAAGAAGATCAAACAACTCCTGGTGTTTTCCAGCAAGGGCTGTTTCTGGGGACCGGGACACCGATCCCGCCAAGCACTGTGCCCAGCGGAATTGCAGCTGATATCAGAGTGAATCCAAACGCAGACCCGGATCAGGGCGGCAGCCTTGATGCCATCCGGGATGGTGGGTTGGCGGGCGCGGCGTTCAACTACAACCCGGCAGGCAATGCTGGGTTCTCCGACCGCCTCCAGGAACTTGTAACGGCGTTCGACACACCGCGGACTTTCGCGTCTTCCGTCGAGCTTGATCCGGATGCCAGCCTATCCTCTTTCGCCGCATCTTCAGTGAGTTGGCTGGAGAGTGGCCGCAAGACCATGACCAGCAATGTTGAAATCCAGTCCGTCATTGTCGGCCGGACAGCGGAAAACCTCAACAACACCACAGGTGTCAACATTGATGAAGAAATGACGCTGCTGCTCGAAATCGAGCGCGCTTATTCGGCGGCATCGCGTCTGATCACTGCAGTTGATTCCATGCTCGACGATCTCTTGATGGCCACGAGGTAACAGCCATGAAAACCACCTTTATCTCTACCTTCACACTGGCAGATTCGTCGCGGCGCAACATCCTGAGCCAGTCCAATCTGGTCAACAAGCTTGGGGTCGAATTGTCGTCGGGCCGCAAATTTGATGTGGGCTTGGATCTCGGTACGCGAACGGGTGAGAGCGTCACGCTGCGTTCTCAATTTCAGTTCTTGCACGGGATTATGGACACAAACGCGCTGACAAAATCTCGTCTGGACGTCAGTCAAGCGGCGATGGACGATATCCTCACAACAGCACAAGACTTTCAAGCAACCCTTGTCGCGCTGAAGGAGAATCCGCAAAGCGCGGATATCATAAAGGCTTACGCCGAAGGCAAATTGGGATTGATGGTTTCACGCCTCAATACCCAGCTAAACGGCAGTTTTGTCTTTGCCGGGATCAACGCGGATGAATTGCCGTTTGCAGATTATTCTGATCCCGCTTCTCCGAACAAGGTGGCTGCAGATGCCGCCTTCTTGGCCGAGTTCGGTTTCAATCAGGCTGATCCGAATGTTGCGACGATTACACCAGCTGCAATGTCCGCGTATCTCGGCGGTAACTTTGACACCATGTTCCAGGATCCAGCCTGGGGCACCACTTGGTCGACAGCTTCGGACACGCCGCTGGCAAGCCGGATTTCTGCAAGCGAAACAGTAAGTTCCTCCACCACCGCCAATGAGCAGGCATTTCGGGATTTGGCCAAGGCCTACACCATGATGTCCGATATCGGCAACGAGACCCTGTCCGATGAAACTTTCAAAGTCGTGGTCGATGCGGCGATCGAAGCGCTAAGCAAGGGCATTGGTGGTCTGACAACGGAGATGGGCAAGCTCGGCACCGTTCAGCAGCAAGTCGCTCAGGCAAATGAGCGGCTCACCGTTCAAACGAGCATTTTGAACACCCGCATCAACGACCTGGAGCTCGTCGACAAGGAAGAGACGGCGGTGCGCCTCAACACGGCGCTAACCCAGCTCGAGACGACTTACTCCGTTACTGCGCGGATGCAGGGCTTGAGCCTCCTGAACTACATCTGATCCGACAAGTGGCGCGCCACCTATTTCAACTGAGCACCAGAGAGGGGCCATGTACAATTTGTCTTACGCTGAGGTTATGGATGACCTTTGCAGTGATGAACGGCTAAACGAGCATGAGGCGATGTGCATCATCATCGGAAAGCTGACCACCGCACAGGAAAAAGGCATCCGTTCCCCGGAAGCCATCGATGCGCTGTTCTACACGCGCAGGGTTTGGGGGTTCTTCATGGAAAACCTCGCGGATGACGCCAATCAGCTTTCGGAAGAAATGCGGGCCAATTTGATATCGGTCGGTATCTGGGTGCTGAAAGAGGCGGAGGCTTTGCGTCAATGGGAGAAGGAAGACTTCTCCGACATCATCGAGATCAATTCAATCATCAGGGACAGTCTGGCGGGGTAAGCTCATGAAGATTGCGCTCAAATCAGGGGAACGCCTCTTTATCAATGGCGCGGTGATCCGCGCAGAACGAAAGACATCGATCGAGTTGATGAACGATGCCGTTTTCTTGCTGGAGTCTCATGTGCTCCAGCCGGAAGAAGCCACGACGCCGCTCAAGCAACTTTATTTCATCCTGCAGACAATGATCATGGATCCCGCAGCAGCGCCTGCGGCCAAGGACATGTTTCACGTCGTGCTGGCCTCAGTTTCAGGCGCTTTTTCAAGTTCCGAGGTTCTGGATAAGCTGGATGAAGTTGGTCAGCTGGCCCGCAAGGACCGCTGGTTCGAAGCCATGAAAACAGTGCGTGCGCTGTACCCCCTGGAAGCTCGTCTCATGGCTGCAGATCATCGGGCCAGGCAGGAGGAAGAAAAAACCTCAGGGTTTTCTGCCAGGCAACCTGCGTACTCTGAACCCCACCTTGAACTGGTATAAGGACACCTGCCATGACAAGCGTAAACCCGGTCGCATCCGCGGCCGCCGCGAACGAAGCCGGCGGCGCTAGAGCTGCTCAGGAGCAGTTGACCGTTGATTACAATGCGTTTCTCCAATTGATGATGACGCAAATGAAGAACCAGGACCCAACCAAACCGATGGACGCGTCAGAGCAGTTGTCGCAATTGGCGACCTTCTCGCAAGTTGAGCAGGCGATCCAGACCAATTCCAAGCTGGAGACAATGCTGACAAACATGTCCTTCGGCCAGGTTGATGACCTGATCGGCCGGACGGTGACGGACAGCAACGGAACCACAGGTGTCGTTGAGAAAGTCGAAATCTATTCCGACGGAACCATTCTCGGCCTTGATAACGGCAAAGGCGTGCTGCTTGGACCGGGTATTTCCATCTCCTAGAGGCTGTATATTGCCATGAATGAAGTTGACGCCCTGGATTTGGTGCGGACCGCGATCTGGACAATTCTCATCGGATCGGCACCTGCGATCGTTCCTGCAATGATCGTTGGGATCGTAATTGCGCTCTTGCAAGCCCTTACACAAGTTCAGGAAATCACTCTGACCTTCATTCCTAAGATCGTCGCCATATTGGTGATGATCGTGATTGCGGGGCCATTTATTGGCGGCCAGATGTATGCCCTGACAACAGTGATCTATAGCCGGATTGAAAACGGTTTCTGATCGCTATCAACTGCGGAAACCTGGGGACGGCATCAGCGCATCCAAACAAGAGGCGGTGGGCAGGTCATTCGACCGGCCGCCGCCTTTTGCTATTTCGGCGCCTGACCGCTTGCTCGCCGGTTGAAAAAGCCTCGCGCAAGTTTGAGCGGCGATTTTGCCATCAGCTGACACGCGCAAGAGAGCAGGCATGACAGACACATCCATCACTTCCAGCGTCAACGGGGCTCCGGAAAGTCGCCGCGATGTTGGGTTCGCGTTCGGGATCGTGGTGATCCTCGCGGTTCTGTTTCTTCCCATACCGACTTTTTTGATCGACGTCGGGCTCGCCATGTCGATCGCCTTGTCTGTTTTGATCCTCATGGTTGCCTTGTGGATTCAAAAGCCCCTCGATTTTTCATCCTTTCCGACAATCCTGCTGATCGCAACAATGCTGCGCCTTTCGCTAAACATCGCGACAACGCGTGTGATCCTCGCAGACGGTCATGAAGGAGTTAATGCTGCTGGTTACGTCATCAGCGGCTTTTCCCAGTTTGTCATGAGCGGCGATTTCGTCATCGGGCTGATCGTCTTTGCGATCCTGATCACGGTGAACTTCATGGTGATCACGAAAGGCGCGACGCGGATAGCGGAAGTGGGTGCCCGCTTCACCCTCGATGCGATTCCGGGCAAGCAGATGGCGATCGACGCCGATCTGTCCGCAGGTCTTATTGATGACAAGGAAGCCCAGCGCCGCCGCAAGGAGCTGGAAGAGGAAAGCTCTTTCTTCGGATCGATGGACGGTGCCTCGAAGTTCGTCCGCGGCGATGCCATCGCCGGCCTGATCATTACTGCTGTCAACATTCTCGGCGGCATCGTCATCGGTGTGACCCGCTATGAGATGTCGGTGTCTGACGCGGCAGATGTCTTTACCAAACTCTCCGTCGGGGATGGTCTGGTCTCCCAAATCCCGGCCTTGATCGTCTCCCTGGCCGCCGGCCTTCTGGTATCCAAGGGCGGAACACGCGGATCAGCCGACAAGGCGGTCCTTGACCAGCTGAGCGGCTATCCTCGGGCCTTGTTCGTGGCCGCTGTGCTGATGGGGGTTTTCGCGCTCATGCCGGGCTTGCCGATGCTGCCGTTCTTCATGCTTGCGGCGATCCTCGGCTTTATCGGCTACTCGATCCCGAAACGGCAGGCCGCACGCCAGGCAACGGAAGACAAGAAACGTGCCGACGCCGAGCGTCAGGCGAAGGAAGAAGCGAAGGATTCGGTCAAGGAATCGCTGAAGACCGCCGAGATCGAGCTGGTGCTTGGCAAACAGCTTTCAGCCGAGCTGGTGGTCAATCATGGCGAGTTGTCCCGCCGGGTTGCCAAAATGCGCCGCAAGTTTGCCGAACAGTATGGTTTCGTCGTCCCAGAGATCCGTGTATCGGACAGCCTGACGATCGATCCGAAAAGCTATCAAATCAAGATACACGCCACGATCGTGGCATCCCAGCAGATCAAGGTCGGCGAGCTTCTGGTCATCCCTAATGGTGACGAGCGATTGCCGGTGCCGGGCGATGAGACCCGCGAGCCCGCATTTGGCATGCCCGCCATCTGGGTGCCAAACGCCTACCGGGATGAAGTGCGGCGTCACGGTCTGGAGTCGGCTGAAAACAACACGGTGGTGCTGACACACCTCAGTGAGGTGATCCGCAACAACCTGCCGCAGCTCTTGTCCTACAAGGACATGCGCAACCTCTTCAACCGGTTGGACCCTGAATATCAGAAACTGCTGGACGACATCTGCCCGGCCCACACGTCCTTCTCCGGCCTGCAAGCCGTGATGAAGCTGCTGCTGGCTGAGCGGATTTCCATCCGGAATCTCAACCTCATTCTGGAAGCGGTTGCCGAAATCGTGCCGCATGTCAGACGGTCTGAACAGGTTGTGGAGCACGTGCGCATGCGCATCGCCCAGCAGATCTGTGGTGATCTTGCTGAAGGCGGCCCTCTGCAAGTGTTGCGGCTCGGCAATCGTTGGGATCTTGCTTTTCACAATGCGCTCAAGCGCGATGCCAAGGGCGAAGTGGTGGAGTTCGATATCGAACCTCAACTGGTGGAAGACTTCGGCACGCAAATGTCCGAGGCGGTCAAGCAACACATGAAGAGCGGCCAACGGTTTGCCATTGTCGCCGCGCCGGATGCCCGTCCTTACGTGCGCATGATCGTTGAGCGCATGTTCCCTACGCTTCCCGTACTCTCGCATCTTGAAATTGCCCGCGGCGTTGATGTGACCGCGCTTGGGACGGTGTCGTGATCTCCGGAGGTCTGCTTTTCAGCACCTACGGCTCATCGCTGGTCCTGGCAACGTTTCTTCTGTTTTGTCGGATCGGGGCCTGCCTGATGGTCATTCCCGGTTTCGGCAGCAACCGGATCCCGATGCGGGTCCGGCTGTTCATCGCACTTGCCATCTCGCTGGCTCTGTCGCCGCTGCTGGTGCCGGACATCCAGCAGGCGTTGCCGGATGAAGCGCTTGGTACTGTCTCCTTCTTCATCGGCGCGGAGCTGCTGACCGGCTTGTTTATTGGGTTTCTCGGGCGGATCTTCATTGCTGCCCTTGAAACACTGACAACGTTGGTTTCCATGGCGATCGGCCTGTCCAACATGCCGGGCATGCCGATCGACGGTGTTGATGCACTTCCGCCGGTCGCAAACCTCTTCACGCTGACCGCAACAGCCATGATTTTCATTGCCGATCAGCATTGGGAAATCCTGCGCGGTCTTGTGCAGTCTTACGAAGTCATCCCGCCAGGGCGTCCATTGGCGGCAATGGCAAGTCTGGAACAGTTTGCAGAACAGCTGGCGAGAACCTTTGTCCTGGCGCTCCGGGTGGTCAGCCCGTTTGTCGTCTACACGATTGTCGTGAACCTCGCCGTCGGGCTCATCAACAAACTGACACCACAGATCTCGGTCTACTTCATCTCAATGCCGTTCGTCATCGCGGGCGGCCTCTACTTCCTTTACCTCGTCGCAGCCGAAGCAATCATGATCTTCCTCGACGGGTATTTCACCTGGCTTCAATTGGGTTAGCGCACATGGCACGAAACAGTCGTGAAATCGAACGCATGTTCAAGATGCAAGAGCAGATCTTGAAACTGTCGTCCTGGATCCTCCAGGATCTGGATTCACAGGCCCACAAACTGAACGAAAAGGAACGCCGGATCCTGCTGGCGCTTTCAAATGGTGATCTTGCGCAACATGACAGGTTCATCGCCAATGCTGCAGAGCGCTTGCGCCGCATCATTGAGGAAATGGCCCGCATCACTGCTGCGCGGGAAAAGGTGAACGCCGAATTCGAGCGCCAGCGGCACATGCTCAAAACCATGTCGGAACGTCTCGCTGTCATGCGGGGTGAAGAACAACGCGCGAACGACGAACGGGAGCTGCAGGAATATCTAGACCGCCGGTATGGCTGACAGTGAGATAGGCCGTACAGAGCGCAAGCCTGCCGCAAGCTCGGCCAACTAAACCTGATGACACGATTTATGGCGGGGCTTCCGCAAAAACAGGGAGATCGGCGATGGCCATTTCGCCTCCTTCAGATCTGATCCTAGACGTTGCCAAGGCGGCAGACCCGACGGAAATTCGCGAAGCGTCGAACCGCTTGAAGTCCATCGCGGCTTCCGGTGACGGTTCTGGGTTCAGTCTTGCTTTTGATAGCGCACGCTCCACGGGCCCATCGGGGGCAAGCTTCGACATGTTTCGCTCCGGCAGTGCCGACGCCGGTGCGTCTCAAAAGTCACCCGCAGAAAAATTTGAGGCGATGATCCTCACCCAATTCGTCGAAACGATGTTGCCCAAGGATGCGGAGATGGTTTTCGGCAAAGGAACAACCGGCGAGATCTGGAAGTCGATGCTGGCTGAGCAGGTTGCAGGGCAACTGGCGGCAAGCGGTGGCATTGGTGTTGCCGATCTGATCTCAGATACATTGAAACAAGGAGCAAAAGTCTGATGGATGCCGGACAGGATCTTGTCGTGCAGAGCCCGGTGGTGAACCCGGCCGTATCCGGGCCGCTGGTCATTGCGATTGACCGCGCCATAGAGGTCGTGGAAGCGGAGACCCTGGCGCTGCGCGCCAATCCGACCACCGATCTCAAACCGTTTGAGTATCGCAAGAGCCAGGCACTTCTGGATCTTACCCGCGCGCGGTCCCTTGTTCCGCCGTCAGCTTACACTGAAGACGTCAAGGACCGTCTGGTGGAATTCAAAGATGTTCTCAAGGAAAACGTCGACCTTTTGACGCTGCATATGAATGCCGTCTCCGAGGTCGTGAAAATGATGTCGCGCACCATGCTCGACCAGGAATCCGACGGGACCTATGCTGCGCCGTTTCCGGAGCCCGCGCGATGATCAAGATGCTCGTGGCCGGTGTATGGATGTCGATTGCGATGCTGATCTCGGGATACGGAACGGCCAAGTTCATCGCGGCTCAGAACCAGACAAGCAATCAGGAAGAAACCGCTTATGTCGGCCTCGACTATGAGACGTTGAAACCGGTCAATGTGCCGATCCTGTTTGAAGGCGCCTTGCAGGGTTATGTGGTTGCCAAACTCGTGTTCACCGCCGACGGCGACACCTTGCGCAAGCTGCCTGTGCCGCCGCACCCATTTCTGGTCGATGAGGCGTTTCGGGCACTTTATGCCGATGAGACCCTCGATTTCCGGAACCTGGAACGCTACGACCTCGACGGTCTCACGGAGCATCTGAAAACGGTGACAAACCATCGCATCGGCCAAAAGGTCGTGCAGGATGTTCTCGTTGAGGAGTTCAACTATTTCGACAAGGCGGACGTCCTGAGCCACTGATATCTGAGGTCCGGCTTGCCGCCCTATGCCTATTCCGCCTCCCTGGCAGTCTCACCGGTGCTTGTTCTCGAACAGGCGCCGGTTTTTGTGACAAGCGGATGTTCCTAATCCAATGACTTTCCAAGACGGCCGGCGAGATCCTGAATGAACTGGTACGCAACGCGGCCGGAGCGGCTGCCGCGGGTCGTGGACCATTCCAGCGCTTCTGCGCGCAGGGTCTCTTCAATGACATCAAGGCCATAATGGGCTGCATAGCCGCGGACCATGTCCAGGTAATCGTCTTGGCTGCATTTGTGGAAGCCGAGCCACAGGCCGAAACGGTCGGACAGCGATACTTTTTCCTCTACCGCCTCGGACGGATTGATGGCGGTCGACCGTTCGTTTTCCATCATGTCGCGCGGCAGGAGATGCCGGCGGTTCGAAGTCGCATAAAAGAGGACGTTCTCAGGCCGTCCTTCGATGCCGCCTTCAAGGACCGCTTTCAGCGATTTGTAGGACGTATCGTCATGATCGAAACTGAGGTCATCGCAGAAAACGATGAAGCGGTAAGGCGCCGGCCGGATCTGGGCCATCAGCTTGGGCAGCGATTCGATGTCTTCACGGTGAATTTCGATCAGTTTGAGCGTGCTGGAGCCAAGTTCTGTGTTCACGGCCGCTTGGGCTGCCTTGACCAGAGACGATTTCCCCATGCCACGTGCGCCCCACAGCAATGCGTTGTTTGCCGGAAGACCTTTGGCGAAGCGGCGGGTGTTGTCGAGCAAAAGATCGCGAACATGTGAAACCGCACAGAGGAGGGCGATGTCTACCCGGTTGACCTTGGCGACCGGCATCAGTTCGCCGGGATTTGGAGACCAGACAAAGGCATCGGCTGCGCCGAAATCGGCCGGAACGGGCGCGGCCGGGACCGCCCGGGAAATCAGATCGATCAGGGAATCGAGCTTTTCATTCAATGCGGCAATGTCACTTGGCGCGCTCATGATGTCTTGCAACCCTTACAAAAAGGCCCACGTGGGGACCGGAAACCATGCGGCGGAGCAGTATCATGACGGGCAGGGAGCGCAAATGGCACTTATTCCCATTCCGGTACGCAGCTATTTGCCGGTTATGCTTGAAAAGAAGCGCGCCAACGTTATAGTCCGCGCCACCAGAATTGAGCGTTTTGCCGAGGGCCGGAAGACTGCCTGCGGCAAAGAAAAAGCGCCCCTTAGGAGAGTTGAATGTTGATCACCCCAGCCTACGCGCAAGGTGCCGGAGCCGCCGGACCTGATTTTCTTATGTCCATGCTGCCGTTCGTGGCAATCTTTGCGATCATGTACTTCCTGATCATCCGCCCGCAGCGTCAGCGCATGAAGCAGCATCAGGAAATGGTATCCAACCTGCGCCGCGGTGACACGGTCGTGACAACCGGCGGTTTGATCGGCAAAGTCTCCAAGGTTGTTGATGATGGGGAAATCCAGGTGGAGCTGTCCGAAGGCGTGAAGGTCCGCGTAGTCCGCTCCATGGTTCAGGAAGTCCGTTCCAAGACCGAACCGGTTAAAGAAGGCGCTTAAGCCTAACACTGCCAAGACCAGTATCGATGGGCCGAAGGTGTTTCGGCCCGTCCGCTTTTAAGGCTAGACCATGCTCTATTTCGCACGCTGGAAAATTGCGCTGATCGTTCTTGTCGTTGCCGCTGGCATCGTGACGACTCTGCCGAATTTCTTTTCTGCAAAAACTCTCGAAAGCTGGCCGGATTTCCTGCCGAAGAACCAGATGGTTCTGGGTCTCGATCTCCAGGGCGGTGCTTATCTGCTCTATGAAATCGATCAGCAGGACTACATCGAAAAGCGCATGAAGGCGCTTGTCGGCGATATCCGTGCGGCGCTCCGTGAAAATCCGCGCATCGGCTATACGGGCCTGGGTGTTCAGGGCGATGCCGCGCAGGTTCGGATTCGCGACCTGACCCGATTGGCTGAAGCCGAGGAGCGGTTGGAGCCGCTGGTCAATCCGCTCGTGTCCAACGTTTTCAGCGGCCAGCAGGTGGATGAATTTGAGTTGTCGGTCAGCGATGACGGCCTGGTGCGCTTTACGTATTCGGAGCAAGGTCTTGCCGACCGGATGACGAACATCGTTCAGCAGTCCATCGAGGTTATCCGCCGCCGCGTTGACGAACTCGGCACGACCGAGCCGAACATCCAGCGTCAGGGTACAGACCGTATTCTTGTCGAAGCACCCGGTGAAGACGATCCGGAGCGCCTCAAAGATCTCGTCGGTCAAACGGCCCAGCTGACGTTCCACATGGTGGATACATCGATGTCCGGCGATCAGGCCATGCAGAGCCGCCCGCCTGTTGGAACCGTGGTGATGATGTCGGTTGACGATCCGCCACTTCCGTACCTTCTGGAAGAAACGCCGCTTCTTGCCGGTGAAGACCTTGTCGATGCGCAGGTCAGCTTTGATCAGCGGTCCAATGAGCCGGTTGTGAACTTCCGCTTCAACACTTCAGGTGCTCGGAAATTCGCAACCGTAACCCAGCAAAATGTCGGTCGTCCGTTTGCCATCGTGCTCGACGAGGAAGTCATTTCCGCGCCGGTTATCCGCGAGCCGATTACAGGCGGTTCCGGTCAGATTTCCGGGAACTTCACCGTTGAAGGCGCGAATGACCTTGCAGTGTTGCTGCGGGCCGGCGCGCTTCCGGCAAAGCTGACCGTGATCGAAGAACGGTCGATCGGTCCGGGCCTTGGCGCGGATTCGATCGAAGCCGGTAAAATGGCCTCGATCATCGCAGGCGCGCTTGTGATCATCTTCATGATCCTTGCCTACGGCCGCTTCGGTATGATTGCGGATGTTGCGCTTGTTGGGAATATGTTCCTAATTTTCGGTGCGCTCACGTTCCTGCAGGCAACGCTCACGCTTCCGGGGATTGCGGGTATCGTGTTGACGATCGGTATGGCGGTCGACGCCAACGTGCTGATCTTTGAGCGAATCCGCGAAGAGGCCCGGGCAGGGCGCTCGGCGATAACGGCGATTGATGCCGGTTACAAGCGGGCGCTTGGAACCATTTTGGATGCCAACATCACGACTCTGATCGCAGCTGTCATCCTGTTCCAGCTTGGCTCTGGGCCGGTGCGCGGCTTCGCGGTGACCCTGGCGATCGGGATTTTCACCACGGTCTTCTCCGCCTTCACGTTCAGCCGGTTGATGGTGGCTCTCTGGGTCCGCTACCGCCGTCCGTCCGTCTTGCCGATTTGATCCGGGAGTAAACAAAAATGTTGCTGAGACTCGTTCCGGACAACACGAAATTCAAATTCATGTGGCTGAGGAAGATCAGTTTTCCGCTGTCCATCGTCCTTGTCGTTGCATCGCTTGCCGGTTTCTTCACAGTCGGCATGAACTACGGCATCGACTTCAAGGGCGGCACGATCATCGAGATCAAGACCGATGGTCCTGCCGATATTGGCTTTATCCGGTCCGAATTGTCCAGCTTGCAGCTGGGTGATGTTCAGGTGCAGGAATTCGGTGCGCCGGATGACATCCTGATCCGGATCGAAGAACAGCCGGGCGGCGAACTGGCGCAGCAGGCCGTTGTCGCAAAGGTGCGTACGATCTTTGCAGATGACAATGTCGACTTCCGACGGGTGGAAGTAGTCGGACCGCGGGTCTCCAGTGAACTGGCGCGGGCCGGGGCGATTGCGGTGGCAGCGTCCCTTCTGGCGATCATGTTCTACATCTGGTTCCGCTTCGAATGGCACTTTGCTGTCGGCGCGATCCTGACAACTGCCAACGATGTTGTCGTCACCATCGGCTTGTTTGTGCTGCTGCAGCTCGACTTCTCGCTTTCGAGTATTGCAGCTGTTCTGACGATCATCGGTTATTCGCTCAATGATACCGTGGTGGTCTACGACCGGATTCGGGAGAACTTGCGCAAATACAAGAAACGCCCGCTGACCGAGATCCTCGACCAGTCGATCAACGAGACCTTGTCGCGGACAACAATGACCTCTGTCACGACGTTGTTGGCGCTCCTGGCGCTCTACATCTTCGGCGGGGAAGTGATCCAGTCGTTCACGCTGGCGATGATCTTCGGCATTGTGATCGGTACCTATTCGTCGATCTTCTTGGCCGCGCCGTTCCTGATCCTGCTGAACCTGCGTCCGGACGCCCTGTCGTCCAAGGATGACGATGGCGGGAAAGGTGAAGGCACGGAGGCGACAGCCTGATCGTGAAGGGTCTCGAAATCCGCGATGCCCATTTCCCGGGCCGGGCCCCGCTGGACGCTTATGGCGACGGCGGTTTCCGGTTTGCGGAAATGTCTCATCGCGGTTCTCTTTTGTGCGTGCCAAGCGGGATCTACGGCTGGAATCTGACAACGCCGTCTGAGTTCAGCCTTGAGGCTTTCGAGCGGGTCTTCGAAGAACAACCCGACATCGAGGTTCTTCTGGTCGGGACCGGACCGGACTTGTCGCCACTCAGTGCCGATCTCAAGGCTGCGTTCCGGGAAGCTGAAATTCTAGCGGATCCCATGTCGACCGGTGCAGCCGTTCGGACATTCAACGTCCTCCTGTCTGAAGGACGCGCCGTTGCCGCTGCTCTTTTGGCGGTGGACTAAAACCTCTTACATTTCCATATGAGCCCTTATGGCCGAGGACTTTGAACACGCCGCGGATGTTGTGCGCCAATACGACAAGGACCGTTATCTAAGCGCATTGCTCGCACCGGAAGACCATCGCCCGGGGCTGATGGCGCTTTATGCCTTTAATGCAGAGATCGCCCGTGTCCAGGAAATCGTTTCCGAGCCTTTGCCAGGGGAAGTTCGGCTGCAATGGTGGCGGGATTATTTGGAGGGCACGTCCCACGGCGATGTCGGCGCCAATCCGGTTGCCTCCGCGCTTGCTCAAACCATTGATCGCTACAAACTTCCAAAAAATGGCCTGATCGCAATGACAGAGGCGCGGATTTTCGACCTCTACAACGATCCGATGCCGAGCCTCAATGATCTTGAAGGGTATACTGGCGAGACAGTGTCCGGCCTGATACAGTTGGCATGTTGGGTGCTCAACAACGGTGAAGACCCGGGAACCGCCACCGTGGCGGGCCACGCGGGTGTGGCGTATGGCATCACGGGCCTCATGCGCGCGTTGCCTTGGCATGCCTCCCGCCAACAAATGTTCCTGCCGAAAGACGTGCTGGATCGACATAATGTTGATCTGCAGGCTGTTTTCAAAGGCACGGCGACCCCGGATCTTGCAGCAGCTCTTTCAGAGACGCGAGCGCATGTGCGCCATCACATGTCCCGGGTTAAACAAGCTGCGAGCGATGTTCCTGATACCTGTCGGGCGGCGTTCCTCCCGCTGTCGTTGGTTGAACCTTTCTTGAAAAAGATGGAAGCTGCCGCCTTCAATCCGTTGAAGGACGTTGCAGAACTCTCGCAACTGCGCCGTCAGTGGATTTTATGGCGCGCAAGCGGCAAATCGGTCGCCAGCCTTTAGGCGCCGAAACGCGCGAGGTTGGTGAGGGACATGGTCGAGCTGACGGAGCATGCGCCGGAATGGGCGGATCAGTTTGAGGACGAGGCGCTTCGGATCTCGCGTGTCCTCGGAGACAATCTCACCAGCATCCATCATATCGGCAGCACGGCTGTACCGGGATTGGTCGCCAAACCCATCATTGATCTGATGGCAGAAGTGGCAAGTCTTGAGACCTGCGATCAGGCTCAGCCGGCGATGCAATTGCTCGGCTATGAGGCCATGGGCGCTTACGGCATTCCGGGACGGCGCTATTTCCGCAAATTCAACGCGGACCGGCGCCGGACCCATCACCTGCATGTGTTTTTGAATGGGTCGGATCACGCGATCCGGCACCTGGCTTTCCGGGACTACCTGATTGCGCATCCCGAAACAGCTGGTGAGTACGGCAACTTGAAGCGCAGACTTTCCAAAATCGATGGCGGAGACTGGGACAGTTATGTCTCAGGCAAGGACCGCTTCGTTCAACGGACCGAGCAATTGGCTCTGGACTGGTATGCGGAAAGGGGCGCCTGACACGCCCCTCTATCGTTTATTCAGCTGCTTCGCGGACGGGGCCGATCTGAGCTTGCCAGGCGGCAAAGTCTGTCTTGGCCCGCTGCGTCATCGCCAGCTTTTTGGCTTTCGACTTTTCCTTGCCCTTGATGCGCTTGCCGTCAGCGTCTTTTGTTGGCGCTTCGACCGGCGGGAACAGGCCGAAATTGACGTTCATAGGCTGGAAGGAGCGTGGTTTTCCAGCTCCGTCATCCCGGCTGATATGGCCGCCAGTGATGTGACCGAGCAAGGCGCCCATGGCTGTTGTTTGCGGCGGCGTGATGATGTCCTGCCCTTTGGCTTCCATAACCGCAAACAGTCCGGCCATGCAGCCGACAGAGGCGGATTCCACATAGCCTTCACAACCTGTAATCTGTCCGGCAAAACGCAGACGCGGATCCGCCTTCAAACGCAGGGTGCCATCCAGGACTTTCGGTGAATTCAGAAAGGTGTTGCGGTGGAGACCGCCCAGGCGAGCAAACTGCGCGTTTTCCAGCCCCGGGATCATTTTGAAGATGTCGCCTTGCGCGCCGTATTTCAGCTTCGTTTGAAATCCGACCATGTTGTAGAGCGTGCCGAGGGCATTGTCCTGACGCAGCTGGACGACCGCATAGGCTTTGACGTCGGGATTGTGCGCGTTGGTGAGACCCATTGGCTTCATCGGACCGTGCCGCAAGGTTTCACGGCCGCGCGCCGCCATCACCTCGATCGGCAGACACCCGTCAAAGTACGGTGTTTTTTCTTCCCATTTCTTGAAGTCGGCCGTGTCGCCCTCTATCAGGGCATCGATGAACGCTTCGTACTGCTCCTTGTCCATCGGGCAGTTGAGATAATCCTTGCCCGTACCGCCTGGGCCAACCTTGTCATAGCGTGACTGGAACCAGGCCTTGTCGAGATCGATGGAATCAAAGTGAACGATCGGCGCAATAGCGTCGAAGAAGGCCAGGGCATCTTCGCCGCTTTTTTCAAGCACAGCCTCAGACATTGCCGGTGAGGTTAGCGGGCCTGTCGCGATGATGACTTTTTCCCAATTTTCCGGGGGCAAGCCAGCGACTTCATCGCGTGAGATCGTGATCCGGGGATGCTCTTCCAGCGCCTTTGTAACGGCATCAGAAAAACCATGCCGGTCAACGGCAAGCGCGCTGCCGGCCGGAACCTGATTGGCATCGGCAGAGGCCATGATGAGCGAACCAAGCTGACGCAGTTCATGGTGGATCAACCCAACAGCGTTTTGTTCGGAATCATCTGAACGGAAGGAGTTGGAACAGACCAACTCAGCCAATCCGTCGGTCTGATGGGCTTCTGTTTTGCGAACCGGCCGCATTTCATGCAGCACAACGTCAAATTCGGCTTGGGCGATTTGCCAGGCAGATTCAGACCCGGCAAGGCCGCCGCCAATCACATGGATGGGGGGCATGACACTATCCTTCGGAATTTTGCGCCTTGGAACGTTCTTCGGGCCCGATACGTGTTCTCGGATCTCCGCGCATCTGCAAGGCAACTCTCTTGCGCCCTGAGTACAGGGAAAACAAATTCATCGCAACGGTGCGGAAGGCTTGGGTCGGAAAGGCCGGTCGGGCCAAATGTGCTGCGGGTCTTCTAAAAACAGGTGACCGGGGATCGGTAAATGGCACTGTTGGCTTATACTTCCGGTATTGAAAATCGCGAACTACATCCGCTGTCCTTATTGATTGCTGCAGAAGAATCACCGCAACATCCAACTCCGACAAGTCGCCAGCGTATCCGGCAAGTAAATCATTCTCGTCCGAGGAACGCTGATGACCTCTCCGCTGTCGCCAGTCGGAATCACTGCGGTTGCCGCACTGTTGATAGTCACTGCGTGCGCCAGCCAGTCGACCAGCGAGGCAACCGGCTGGTTTGGTGCACATGATGGCGTCCCGCCCAAAGCCAGCAAGGTTTACATCTGTCATGGATTTGGTTGTGCCTACAAAACGCCAGTGGAGTATTCCCGTCAGGATCTGGCTCGGCTGCGTGCGATCCTGACATCCGGCCGGGCGTCGCCAGATGCTGAACGGCAGGCAATTGCAAAGGCGGTTGTCTGGCAAGAGCGCCGCGTTGCCTCAACTGTCGGGTCTCAAGACGATATCGGTGGTTTTGATATCGAGAACGCGGGCGTTTCCGGTCAAATGGACTGCATCGATGAGAGCACGAACACAACGTCTCTTTTATTGATTGCCCAAAGACACAAGATGCTGAGGCATCACCGCGTGAGCGCTCCCGTTGCGCGCGGCTTTTTTCTTGATGGCCGCTATCCTCATGCGACTGCGACAGTCACCGAAAAGAAAACTGGTACGGTCTATGCCGTTGACTCCTGGGTACATGAAAACAGCAAACGGCCAGATATCATGCCAATCGAGCGTTGGCTGGCCGAGGGTGACCGCTGGTTCCAGAGCTCATAAAAAAAACGCCTGCCGGTGGGAGGAGGATCCGGCAAGCGCTTTTTGAGGTCTGCGGGAAACCCGCAGAGGATCGCAGTCATTGGCTGGGAGGAGGATGCCTTTGACCGCGAAACTGAGTTACTTGATGGCGGCGCGGGCGTAGCGCGCGATGTCCGCACGGGCAATGCCCAGGTCGTCCAACTCACGGTTGGACAGGTTGGACAGTTCGTCGTAGGTCCGGCGGTAGCTTTTCCAGTTGTTGAATTTGCGTACAACGTTATCGATCATGGCTCTGGCCTTTTATATCTAGTGGCCATGACACCGCGGATCGGCGACTGGCCCGTTCATCTCGTTACAGCGGGGAAATAGGTGTTTTGTGCGCTGCGAGGTAGAGGGGCAAACGCGAAGCTGATATGCAAAAAATGCAGGTTTATGAAGGGTTAACACCTTTGGAGTGGCGTTCAGCGCATAGCGGTGCTGAGCGCTGCGTCACGGCAGTTTGCTAAGCAGCCTTTGGTCATGGCCAGCTGTATCGGGGCTGGATTTCCTGCCGCCAAACAAAAGAGCCGGATCTCTTTCGGCTCTCCTCAGCAAGGTCTTAACGAAAACGCGAAAGACATGGCTCAAGGGCCTAGAAGCCACAGGACGACCAATCACGCGCAGAAAATGGGGCCTGAGCCACAACGCCTGAGGTTGGGAGAGCGGAATGTGTTTGGAAAACCGGACGCCAGACAAACAAACACCCGCCAGTGGGAGGAGGTACTGGCGGGCGTTGTTTCGACGTGACAGGGCTGGGAGGAGGATGCCCTGCGTGTCACACGTCCGTTGGCTGGGAGGAGGAGTGCCTCGGGACGCGATCTCTAAATTTTCAATCAGCCTTCCAGGCTGCGGCGGGCAACAAACTTGATGTCGCCCCGGCTGATGCCGAGATCCTGCAGCTCGCGGCTGGACAGGCTGGAAAGTTCGTCAACCGCACGGCGGTAGGATTTCCAGTTGTTGTATTTGCGTACAACGGTATCAAACATTTTGTTTTTCCTTATTGGCAGAGGTGTCGTTGCCACCCCGCTGCGTCGTTGTTGAAGTCATATATATTTCACCAGCCGAATTTAAAGAAGTGCTGCGTCTGCATGCCTGATCTGCGTTTTGTGCATTGCAAAAAATGTAATCAGACTAATCGATTTAATCTATCGGAATAATAAGCGAAAACAATCGCTTGGAATTTAATGTTGCGGAGCAATGCAGCTCCGCAACTCAGATTGCTAATTTATTCAGCAGCATCCGGGGCGCGATGCGGTCTGCGGTGTAATAATTCTGCAAGAAACTGGCCTGTGTAGCTCTCTTTGACAGACGCCACATCTTCCGGCCGGCCGGCCGCAACGATCGTACCGCCGCCATCGCCGCCTTCTGGTCCAAGGTCGATGATCCAGTCTGCCGTCTTGATGACTTCCAAATTGTGTTCGATCACCAGAACGGTGTTCCCCTGATCGACCAGTTCGTGGAGCACATCCAGGAGTTTGGCAACGTCATGGAAGTGCAGTCCGGTGGTCGGTTCATCCAGAATATAGAGTGTTCTGCCTGTGGAGCGCTTCGACAATTCCTTTGCAAGCTTAACCCGCTGCGCTTCACCGCCGGAGAGTGTTGTCGCCTGTTGACCCACTTTGATGTAACCAAGCCCGACACGGGCCAGAGTTTCCATCTTGTCGCGAACAGCGGGGACGGCGGCGAAAAAACTTGCGGCTTCTTCAACAGTCATATCTAGGACATCGGCAATGGATTTGCCCTTGAATTCCACTTCCAGGGTTTCTCGGTTGTAGCGTTTCCCCTTGCAGACGTCGCACGTGACGTAAACATCCGGCAGGAAGTGCATTTCAATCTTGATGACACCATCGCCCTGGCAGGCCTCGCATCGGCCGCCCTTGACGTTGAACGAGAACCGGCCAGGCTGATAACCACGGGCCTTGGCCTCCGGCATTCCGGCAAACCACTCCCGGATCGGGGTGAAGGCGCCAGTATAGGTCGCCGGGTTAGAGCGCGGCGTCCGGCCAATCGGCGACTGGTCGATGTCAATCACCTTGTCCAGAACTTCAAGGCCCTCGATGCGGTCATGCGGTGCCGGATTGTCCCGCGCGCCATTCAAACGGCGAGCAGCCGACTTATAGAGAGTATCAATCAGGAACGTTGATTTGCCGCCACCGGACACACCGGTGACACAGGTAAAGGTACTCAGCGGCACGTCGACATCAACGTCCTTCAGGTTGTTGCCGCGAGCGCCTTTTACTGAAATCTTGCGCTTCTTGTTGATCTTGCGCCGTTCTGCGGGCAGCGGAATCATTTTTGCGCCGGACAGATACTGCCCGGTTAGCGAGTTGCCGTTGGCCATGACCTCCTGCGGCGTGCCCTTCGCAACGACCTGGCCGCCATGAACCCCGGCGCCGGGGCCGACATCAACCACATAGTCGGCGGTCAACACGGCATCCTCGTCATGCTCGACCACAATGACCGTATTGCCAAGATCCCGGAGATGGCGGAGGGTCTCGAGCAAACGGGCATTGTCGCGCTGATGGAGCCCGATAGAGGGTTCATCGAGAACGTAAAGGACGCCAGTCAGGCCGGAGCCGATCTGCGAGGCGAGACGAATGCGCTGGCTTTCACCACCGGACAAGGTGCCGGAGGACCGGGCCATTGAAAGGTACTCAAGACCGACATCGTTGAGGAACTTCAGCCGTTCGCGGATTTCTTTCAGGATACGCCCGGCAATCTCGGTCTGCTTGTCGTTGAGTTTTTCAGGCAGCGCATCGAACCAGAGTGCTGCTTCCCGGATTGAAAGTTCGGTGATGTGCCCGATGTGCCTGTCTGCGATCTTGACGGCCAAGGCCTCCGGTTTCAGACGGAAACCCTGACACGAGGGGCAAGCGTGATCCGATTGAAAGCGAGCCAGTTCTTCGCGCACCCAGGTCGATTCTGTCTCCCGCCAGCGCCGTTCAATGTTTCCTATGACGCCCTCGAACGGCTTTTCGGTCCTGTAGCTGCGCACACCATCGTCATAGACGAACTCGATCGCTGTTTTTCCCGTGCCGTGCAAAACGGCGTCCTGAACTTCAGGGTCAAGATCCTTCCAGGGTGTTGCCATCGACACATCATAGTGCCGGCACAGGGCCTCCAGGGTCTGGGTGTAATAAGGCGAAGTTGATCCGGTTTTCGCCCAGGGCAAAACCGCGCCTTCCCGCAAAGACAAAGTGTGATCCGGGACAACAAGGTCCTCTTCAAAGGCAAGTGTTGTGCCGAGGCCGTCGCAGGTGGGGCAAGCACCAAACGGGTTGTTGAACGAAAACAGGCGCGGTTCAATTTCCGGGATTGTGAAACCGGAAACCGGGCATGCGAATTTTTCGGAGAAAATGATCCGCTTCGGATCTCCGTTTTCTTCCGTCTCGCCTGCGAACTCGGCAATGGCAATGCCGTCGGCAAGTTTCAGAGCTGTTTCAAGTGAATCGGCCAAACGGCCCGCGATATCATCGCGCACGACAATCCGATCCACGACCACATCGATGTCGTGCTTGAATTTCTTGTCCAGCGCAGGAGCTTCGGAAATCTCGTAGAATGTTCCGTCAATCTTGACCCGCTGGAAACCTTTTTTCATCAGCTCCGCAAGTTCCTTACGGTATTCCCCCTTGCGGCCGCGTACCATCGGCGCGAGCAGATAGAGACGGCTGCCTTCTTCCAGATCCATGATCCGGTCCACCATCTGACTGACGGTCTGGCTTTCAATCGGCAGTCCGGTCGCCGGTGAGTAGGGGATCCCGACACGGGCGAACAGAAGGCGCATGTAGTCGTAGATCTCGGTGACCGTACCGACGGTGGAGCGTGGATTGCGGGAGGTTGTCTTTTGTTCAATGGAGATCGCTGGGGACAGACCATCAATCTGGTCGACATCCGGCTTTTGCATCATTTCCAGAAACTGACGGGCGTAAGCGCTCAGGCTTTCCACATAACGCCTCTGGCCTTCTGCGTAGATCGTATCGAAGGCAAGGGAAGACTTGCCCGAGCCCGACAATCCGGTCATCACGATCAACTTGTTGCGCGGCAGATCGAGATCGACGTTCTTCAGATTGTGTTCACGGGCACCGCGGACGCTGAGCACCTTTGTTGGGTCGTTCTTCCAGCTGTTGGTGTCAGGGGCCTTCGGCGTCGTCATATTGCGTGTCTTTCTGGTCTTGTGCAGGCCGCCCAATGTGGGCTCATGAATGAATTTGGTCCGGCGAAGCGGGCAGGGCGGGCCACTCGGACCCGATATAGCAGTTTCCAGTTGGGCTTCCAGATGGGCATTTGCGGAAAATGCTGTTCAAGGTCACCAGGAGACCAAAAAGGGGCCTGCGTAAATTGCGCCAAGGATACGAAACGGACTAGAACAAAACAAGTACATATATACAGAAGGCGGACCAATTTGCGAAATGAGATCTGGCGCGGCTGGGTTGCCCGGGTTCTATCGAAGCTTTGGCAAGTGTGCAGATGCGGCGCTTTCGGGAACCGGTAAGTGCTCAACATTGTGGAAAATGGGGGGCATGCGGAAAAAGTGGCGGCGATCAAGCGAGGAGATCGTTAGGGTGTGGCCCAATAAAGCTGCGCCTCTTCGGGGCATCAGGCCGTGCTGCTGCCAAAAAAGCTGGGCCGGAAGCAAAAAGACAAACAGGAGCTGAGTATGGCGGGAAGTGTCAACAAAGTCATTTTGGTTGGGAACCTTGGAGCGGACCCGGAAATCCGGCGTACCCAGGATGGCCGGCCGATTGCGAACCTGCGGATTGCAACATCCGAGACCTGGCGGGATCGCAATTCCGGCGAGCGCCGCGAGAAAACCGAATGGCACCGAGTGGTCATCTTCAATGAAGGCCTATGCAAAGTGGCGGAAAACTATCTCCGGAAAGGCTCCAAGATCTACCTGGAAGGCCAGCTGCAAACCCGTAAATGGCAGGACCAGTCCGGGCAGGACCGGTATTCCACCGAAGTCGTGCTGCAAGGGTTCAACTCCAATCTGACGATGCTTGACGGACGCGGCGAAGGCGGCGGTCAGCCCGGCGGACTGCCGGATTACGGCAATGACCAGGGTGGCGGCGGATTTGGCGGCGGGTCTTCCGGTGGCGGTGGCGGCAGCTTCGGCGGCGGCGGCGGCGGTTACGGCGGCGGATCTTCGGGTGGCGGATTCGGTGGACCATCCGGTGGTGGCTCCGGCCCGATGGATGATGAAATCCCGTTTTAATCCTTGAAAATACGCGCCTGGCGTGTGTCGCGATGCCGGCACGCCAGGCGGAGACATGCAAATACGTCACACTGACGTGATTTGGAAACCTGCACCCTACCTACGCACTTAACCTTACGTATGGGCTTGGTGTAGTATTCTCCTCCAAAATGACACGAAATAGCGATCCACGCTGAATGCCCGAAGGGTGATGGCTGGAAGATTGTGCGGGTGTTCGAGGGCTGCTCATATTCCGATAGTAGCGACCGGATGACCATCGAGGCAGGAACAATGACCAGGGTCTTGGGCGCTCCTGGTTTGTGTTGGACAATTTGAAATACAGGTTTTGACAATGCGAACGAGCATGATGGCACACGGCAAACCGGCCTCCGGCTACAAACTGTCTTTAGGACAAAAAATAGGCGCCGGCCTGAAGGCAGGCTTGATGGCGAGTGTTCTGGCAACGGGTTTCACCGCGCTGCCGGTTGCTGATGCCGAAGCGCAGGGCTTTTTCCAGCGCCTCTTCAATCCTGAAGCTCAGCAACGCCAGCGTGAGCGGGAACTTCAGGAGCAGCGCCGCAAGAAAGCGACCAAGGTTCGGGTGTCTGCCCCGCGGTACCTGACCTACAAGCCGGACACCTTCAAAGCCGTCTCGCTTGCGCCCTTGTCGGAAAAGAAAACCGCGGAAGTCACGCCGTCCACGGCCGACGGCAGCGCAGCGTCCATCAATGATGCTGACATCAGTACGTCCGCACCTGTTGTTTTGACCCCCTTCGATGAAGCCCGCCCGGCCCTGAAAGACATCAAGCTGACGGTGTTGCCGGAAGTCGGCGATGCGCTGATCGCGTTTTACCGGGAATACCCTGATTTTCTTTGGGTCAAAGATGGCAAACCGACGGCCAAGGCTGCGCAAATGCGCCGTTCCCTTAGAAACGCTGCCGCTTATGGCCTTAATCCGGCTGATTATGTTGTGGCCCTGCCGGCAACCGCCTCGCTGGACGGGGATGATCTTGATGCGGCGGTCATGCAGTTTGAAATGGAGCTGAGTGCAGCCGCGCTAACCTATGTCCTTGATGCGACCCGCGGCCGGGTCGATCCGAACCGGATTTCGCAATATCACGATTTGCCCCGGCATGATGTTGATCTTGTCGCGGTGCTGGAGGAATTCACGGCCCCTGGCAATGCCGCAACTGCGCTGGAAGCCCATCAGCCTCAAAGTACGCATTTCAAGAAATTGACGGCTGAGCTGGCCCGGCTCAAAGCCGAGGACGAAGAAACCGATCAGATCGTTATTGCGCCCGGCACATTCGTCAAGGCGGGTAAATCCAGCCCGGAAATGAAGAATATCGTGGCAGCGATTTCAAAGCATGGCTCCGAGACGCTGAAAACGGACCACGCGGCGACCCTTGAGGCCTATGACGGTTCAGACCTTTACACGCCGGAACTCGTGTCTCTGGTCAAGGCTTTCCAGAAAGAATCCAAACTCACGGCGGACGGTATTGTCGGCAAGAACACGATCAAGGCCATGGTCGGTGAAACCAATGCGGCTAAGATCGCCAAGGTCGAGCTTGCAATGGAGCGGAGCCGCTGGCTTCCGGAAGAGCTGGGCGAACGGAAGGTGTTCATCAACCAGCCGGCGTTCACCGCAACATACCATGAGCCGGGCGCTGACCCGATGTCGATGCGCGTTGTCGTCGGCAAGAAGTCCAACCAGACCAACTTCTTCTACGACAAGATCGAGATCGTCGAATACAACCCGTACTGGGGCGTGCCATATTCGATCATCGTCAATGAAATGATTCCGAAGCTTGCCGCCAACCCATCCTATCTGGATCAGGCGGGCTATGAAGTGACGACACCGGGTGGCCGCAAAGTGTCCTCCGCGTCAGTCGACTGGTATGCGGTTGCCAACAAACAGAAGTCGATCAATGTGCGCCAGTATCCGGGCCGCTCCAATGCACTTGGTGAGGTGAAAATCCTGTTCCCGAACAGGCATCACATCTACATGCATGACACGCCCTCAAAGAGCTTGTTTAACAAGGACGCGCGGGCATTCAGCCACGGTTGCATCCGTTTGCATGATCCAAAGGGCATGGCAGCGGCTGTTCTTGGAAAATCGACGGATTATGTTTCCTCCCGGATTGCAGCGGGTCAGAACGCCCAGGAAAAGGTCACCGGTGATATTCCGGTCTACGTGTCTTACTTCACGGCATGGCCGGAAGCAGATGGCTCGATCGGGTTTTACACGGACGTTTATGACCGCGACCGGTACCTGTTAAAGGCGCTTGAGAAAACCGAAGAGGTGCGTGCCAAGGCCCGTGCTTCTTGAGAATAGTTGCTTGGAAATTGAAAAGCCCGCCGATCATTTCGGCAGGCTTTTTTGCTGGACGAGTTCCGTTGGCTGAGGCCATCGTTTCGGCGGTGACACCCGGGCTATGATTGGGCAAAAAAAAAGCGCCAGGTTTTCATAGAAGAATGGCTGCCGGCCTCATTTTTCGATCCAGCTGTCTGAGCCCGCCTGGTGGGCAAAAGCGGCCCCAGAATTGTCAATCAAGACTTGAGGCAATCTGCCAGAGAGTCTGCCAGGCTTGTCAGCAGAGCCGGGTAAAGGTCCGGACCGTTCGCAAGCTCAGTGCCAAGCGGATCCAAAACGCCGACCTTCGCATCGCTGCCTTCGATCACGACATTCACCAGCTTGGAATCGAACTGCGGCTCCTGGAAAACACAGACGATGTTCTGGTCGCGCACCCGGGACTGAATTTTGGCGACTTGTTCAGCGCTTGCCAGAGCCTCAGGGGTAACAGTGATCGCACCGCTGGCTTCAATATCGTAGTGGTGTTCGAAGTGATGATAGGCGTCATGGAACACGATGAAATTCCGTCCCGTTGCAGGCTCCAGTTTTGCGGAAATTTCTGCATTCAAACCGGAGATCTTGTCCCCGAAGGCCTTGGCGTTTGCTTGATAGGTTGAAGCGTGGTCCGGATCAATCTCCGACAGTGCCGCGGCCATGGCGTTGGCGATTGCGATTCCGTTTTCCGGGTTCAACCAGATATGGGCATCTTTGCCACCGGCATGATCATGCCCATGGTCATGTCCGTGATCATCATGTCCGGCATGGTCTTCTTCATGCTTGTGTTCATCATGATCGTGGGCATGCTCTTTCTCGTGATCATGGTCGTGCCCGTGATCATCGTGCCCGGCATGTTTCTCTTCATGTTTATGCTTATCATGATCGTGCGCGTGGTCTTTGTCATGGTCATGATCGTCGTGGCCATGGTCGTGCTTTGCAGCAGTCTTTTCATGGTCGTGACCATGGTCATCGTGAGGATGGTCGTCGTGCCCGTGACCTGCGTGATCGTCATGATCATGGCCTTCGTGATCACCGTGGTCATGCCCATCAAAGTTTTCGTCACTGCGCAGAGCCAGATGCTCAATGCCGGCAACGTCCATCAACTCAACGCGTTTTGCCGTATCAGCCATAGAAGAGATTGGCTTTTCTAAAGACGGCGTCAGTTCTGGCCCAACCCAGAAAACGGCGTCGGCTCCTTCAAGGAGAAATGCCTGTGAAGGTTTCAGAGCAAACCCGTGGGGCGAAGCTGCACCGTCAATCAGAATATGGGGTGTTCCAACACCTTCCATAACAGCGGCTGCGATAGAATGTATCGGCTTGATCGTGGTCACGACGTTTGGCCCATCGGCAAACGCAGGAGTCGTGAGGGCAGACCCGGCAATCACGGTCGAGGCAGCAAGAGCACGGCGAAGTTTTCGGACGTTTTGCATGGCGGTTAATTCGGTCATCCAGAGGAACAGGGAAATTGATCTCGTGTTACTTTGTAACAAGTAACGGTATAACGTTCATGGATTTGGCGTGCAAGGTATGACTTCCTCTGGTTCTGGCTGATTGCTTGGAATGCCGCGCTGTCAGGTCTATGGTGGCGCCTATCAGACAAACGACCGATCAATGACTTCATCAGCGCCAATTCTACTTCCGAAACTCCTACCATCCTATCCGCCCAAAGCCGGGCCTTTGATCGTCACCATCTATGGTGACATCGTTGAACCGCGCGGCGGCACTTTGTGGATGGGCGATCTGATTACGCTGTGCGGACAGTTTGGCGTCAATGAGTCGTTGGTGCGGACGGCCGTATCCCGTCTGGTCGCAAGGGGACAGCTTGAAGGCCAGCGCAATGGGCGGCGCAGCTACTACCGGCTCACCGATGCCGCAGGAATAGAGTTCCAGTCAGCGTCTGAACAGATATTTGGGCCGCCGGACAGCGACTGCGATTTGTTGTTTATCGTCCAACCGGATCGGACGGATCACCAGGGTCTTGCCGTTCAAGGTTTTGGAGCCGTTTCTGAAACACTGTTTGTTGGAGCAGATAGGTCAAGCAGGATTGCATCAGGCGCTTGTTTCAAGGCGTGTCCCGATCAACGAAGCGCAAAAGAAGTCGCCGAGATGCTTAATAAGGTCTTCGGATTGGACCAATTGGCAGGCAGATATCGATCCTTTTTTGAAAAATTTCAGGCGATGGACTGCATTGGTTTGTCGGGTTTGGAAGCCGTCACCATGAGGCTTGCCATGGTTCATGAATTCAGAGCCATAAGGCTGAAAGACCCTCGGCTTCCACCATCGGTTTTGCCGGAAAACTGGGATGGGTTTGCTGCGCGCCGTATCTTCGCAGATAGGTATCTTGAGCTGTCAGAAACGGCTGATGCATTCATTGCAGCAAACCTGACGGGTCGGGCCGGAGCTCTTGAGAATAAAACCGGGCCGATCCTCAAACGGATGTCTGATTTACAATCATCTGGCTGAATTTTGCGGGAACAGTTTGGTTGCTGTGTCACGCTTGAATGACGAGGCGATCGCGTCCAGCCTGTTTGGCCTTGTAAAGAAGCCTATCCACACGTTCCAGCGCAGTGTCGAAATCATCGTCCGGTTCAACAAGGGCGAGGCCGGCGGACAGGGTAACCGATCCGATCGTTTGACCTTGCTTCCGGTTTACCAGTTTGTGCTTGGTGACGCCCAACCGGACACGTTCAACGACGTCCGCACATACTGTCTCATCAGCACTGTCGAAAAGGATTGCAAATTCCTCGCCGCCATAGCGGCAAAGCACATCCTGACTGCGGATGAGACTTTTAATGGCGGTTGCTACCAGTTTCAGGACCTGGTCGCCGATAATGTGTCCGTAGCTGTCGTTGACGTTCTTGAAATGATCAATGTCCAGCAACGCCAAAAAGTATTTTGGGGTTGGTCGTGATTGTCGTGTGGCAAATTCGGCCTCCAGATAGCGGCGATTGTAAATGCCGGTTAGCGAGTCTGTGAAAATTTCGCTCTGACTGGCAGCAAGCTCTTGCTCGAGCTTTGTGGTGCGGGAGAGTATTTCGGCCATGTTGTCTGACAAGGCCTTTATCACATCATCTTTTGCGCTTTTGCGTTTCGCATCCTTGCACAATTTTGCGGATGTTTCGGCGGACGACCGGATCGCATCAAGGTGTCCTTGTGAGCGTTTCATCGACTCGAATTGCTTTTCCGAGCTGACATTTGGCTGAACGAAGTTTTCGTAGACGAACAGCAAAGCTTTTGCCGTCAATCCCTCTTCGCTCGCAATGAGACGCTGAACTTCCCGTGCAACCGTAGAGCCCGGTTCTGTCAGAAAGAGATGCAGGACATGAAAAATACGTGGGTCGCAGTTCAGGTCGTGACGATCAATCTCCGACACAACCTGTTCGCACAAAAACGTCATGAGCACGCACACCAGGGCAATGTTTCTTGTTCTAAAAAGAGAGTAGTGAGAATAGGGCAGGATCTCTAGGCGAAATCGAATTTGCTGCGGAATTACGTGAATAAAATCGTTGTAAAAACAATTAAAAGGCGTGGTGCCGGGATATGCTTAATTCAGGTTGTTGCGATTGGTTCGAATATGCGGGATCGTTGTCCGATCGCGAACCGGCTGACGTCCGTATGCAGTTCGAACTGACGTCATAGACGGCTAAAATATCGGAGGGGGAAGTGGCCCGTTTCATCTCGTGTCTCGTCGCAGCAATTGCTGCAGCGGCCATCTTGGCGGGGCCGCCTGCAAAGGCTTCACCCGCCGCTGCGCTTGAACATGTGGTCTCCGTTCTGCCCGTTTGGCCTGGCCATCAACAAGGTGGTGCGGGAGCCCGGCCGGGACGAGCGCCGGAAGGCAGCGGAGTTGTGGTTCGCGAAGGCTTAATCGCAACGGCTTGGCACGTGATCGAACCGGCAACACGCATCGATGTCCGGCTCTCAGATGGTCGTATCCTCCCGGCGCGGTTGCTGGCGCAGGACGCGTCCACTGATATCGCTCTTCTGAGTATCGATGTGCCGATCAAGGCTATTGAGATCGCCGATACACCAGCGATTTCTGAACCTGTTTGCGCAATCGGAAATGCTTATGGTCTCGGCTTGTCCGTAACCTGTGGTGTGGTTTCGGCCCTGAATGTCAGCAATGCCGGGTTCAACCCTGTTGAAGACTTTGTCCAAACGGACGCCGCCGCTAATCCGGGGTCATCAGGCGGCGCGCTGGTTGACCAAGATGGCCGGTTGGTTGGCATGGTCTCCGCCATTTTTGCCTCCGATGCTGATGCCAATATCGGCGTTAATTTCGCGGTCTCATCGCAACTCCTTATGCGGGTGACCGACGCGTTGATAGCAGAAGGGAGCGTCACCTATCTGGAGCCCGGCTGGCGTCTCAACAGAGCACGCCGGTCGCAACTCGCCGAAATCGCAGCGCCCGTAGTTGGGTCCGTTGACAGCGGAAGCCCAGCAGACAGAGCGGGCATAAAAGCTGGAGATCAAATCGTAACCGTTGGCGAACGTCGCGTCTTGAGCCCACGAGATGCCGCAGCTGCCTTGGCAGTGCTGCCAGAGACAACGGAACAGGTCAGGCTGACGCTACAAAGGTCTGGCGAGACCAAAACAGTTTCGCTGTCCTTTGCGGAAGAGACTGCGCAAGTGGCCGCTCAGCTGGAAACTGCTAAAGATCCGGATTGCCCGCATCCTGAAGACGTCTGTCAAATGCGTCAGATTGTTTTTCCGGTGTCCAGTTTTGATCCCGTCGGAAGCGCGACACGCATCGCAGACGACTTGTTGGTGACCAACCGGCATGTGGTCGGCAATTCAAAGACCGCGACGGTGCACACCCCGTCCGGGCCAAAGATAGCGACTGTGGTTCCATCAGCCTATCGGGGAGACCTTGTCTTGCTGCAGGTGGACGGTTTGCCCGAGAGGAGCACAATCCCGGCTCTGGACGGTTCTCCAGCAGCGTCCCCTGAAAGCAGTGGTACCTATTACGCGATTGGTGCAGACATTGCGCGTAAGCAAGTCCGGGTGTTTGATCCAGGCGAATTGCTGTCTCCTCCGGCCAGAGATAGCGTGTTTGGCCGTCTACACGTCACGGCTCACATGCAACCGGGTGTCAGCGGCGGCGGACTTGTCGATGCAGCTGGACGACTGGTTGGCATTGCCGTTGGTGGCGGTGATGGACGGTTTGAAGCGATCCCCTTGGGTGATGTGACCAAACTTCTCGATCTGCGCGGCGATCCGCAAGCGGACCGGGTAACCGAAGACCTTGGAAGCGGTTTTGAAAACTGCGCGGCATTGCTCGATGCGTCAGGTGGAGGGCAGCCCGGTACGACCGGAACTACCGACCTAACATCCATTTGTAGTAAAGCTGCGAACCATGGTCAGTTGCTCAAAGCAGGGCGCATCTTGGCCCAAGCCGGTCAGTTCGACGACGCAATCAGGATGCATGGGCAGGCAGTGGAGCAGGTTCCGAACTCCATCAATTCCCGCATGTCATTGCTGGTGTCGCTCCAGCTCGGCGGCCGGTTTGCGGACATGACCGGACATGCGCGCAGGCTTATGGAACTTGCCCCAAACGATCCGCAAGCGCTTCGTTTCTCAATCCAGTCCGGTGTCTGGGGCGGAGACGCAGAACTCGCTGAAGACGGCTATGCCGCGCTCCTAAATGCCGATCCACGCCAAGCACAAGCCGCCAGACGTTTCATCGACGCTGCCCCTCCGGCTCCACCACGCCGGTAGCCGGGTGCGTATGTGTAACGCGCAAGAACGGATGGCCTATAGGGCTTATGCGGGATTATCCGAAACTTTGCGGGAATTGTTGGTTTTGTGCGGCTTTGAATGGTATTTGACGCCGCGTTGAAACAATGCTTGCGCGGGTTCGGTTGGCGCCAAACGAGGGCCTTTGCCGCGCCAGACGAAAAAGCACTTTCAAAACTGCCCGAATGCGGCTTCAGGCCGGGAACGGGGCAGGGGAGCCTGGGACCAAATTCCCGGGATGATTTTACTACGCGTTTTCAAGGTTCGCTGATTTCAGCCCGCGGGTCCCAACCCTCCGGTGGTGGGAACTGAGGACCAGCGTTCCATACTCCATATTATGCGAATCTACGGCAGCAGTTTTCAGACGAAGGCCGCTTTCGGCCCAAAGCGGACATTGGAGGAAGATATCCCGCATTGCGGTGATCTCACGACGACGGCATTCGCCATTGTATTTTTCGGGTTAGAAGAATTGACGCTCACTGGCAGTTCCGGAGGCTGCCGCTGCAAGTCATGCGTCCCCCACGAACCGCGCATTCATATCTTTGGATGGTATCCACGTTTCGGATTTCCAGGTCACTAAGCACCAAGCCACCAGCCTGCTTTACATACCAACCATCTGGCGAACTGTCGTTTTTTGCCCAGCGATCAAAATGACTTTGCAGACAGACGGAAGTCTGCTTGACGAACGGCCTTCCCTTTCGCGCATAAATCTCGTTGCGCGCAACATATAATTCCCAGCTGGTGAGTGCCTTCAGGTGTTGCTCATCCACCGCGCGAAGACTGCTGAAGGGCAGCACGAAACCGTCTTCCGACAGGCGCAGTTGGTCTTCCGGGATCGTCTCAAGATAGGCCCCTGTTCCGAGTGAACTGAAAGACAAGCCACCGGTTACAGCAACAATCAAAAGCAGCGCGACCACGGCGCCGGCGCCCATCCAACTCGGGACCGGAAGTCGTTTCACGAGATTTTGAAGATCGACAGCCCGGGAAGGCTTTTTGGAAGTAGGGCTCCCGGTTCCGATGAGCGCTTCGATTTCCCGCCGTTTTTCGATCGACGGATTAAGAGCATTCAGCACCAGCTGAAACCTTGGATCCTGTTTGGACCTGGGCGCACTTTTTCCGTTGCGCCAGTTGCTGATGGTCCGCCTTTGAATGGTAACCTCAAGTTCTTTTGCTTCTTTGAGCCGCATGGCCTTGCGCGCAAGCTGCTCATCTGAGGCAATTCCGGCATCGCGTATCAATCCGCTCAAACATGTTCCGAAGGCGGCGTGGCCTGTCTTGTCTTTGCCGGATAATGGGTTTTTCATAAGCGGGAAAACTGTGCGTTACACATCAAGCAAGAATTGGAAATTTCCGGAAATTATCGTTCGTTTCCAAAAATCTTCAAGCAAACTCTTTTCAATCATCGTTCGTTATTGTTCTATTTGGATCTCAAAGCCAAACCGCATATTGCAGATATCGATGTTTCATTGCCCGTCTTTTCAAATGTACATTTTGGACAAAGAATGATCACGACTTCCCAACAGCGTGCATGTCTATTGCCGGCAACCGTTTTTCAGTCCTCAGGTTTGGCGGTGAATCAGAAAAAACCGAAATTGGATACGGGCATTTCTTCGCTCGACCATTCTCCAGCTTAATTTCATTTGTTTCGGAGTCGACCAGTGAGTCTTTCGCCCCCCCTGAAAAGATTGCTTCTTGCAAGCCTGTTCTCTTTCGGACTTTCAGCGCACCCCGGGCCGCTGAATGCACAAGAACCGGCAAGTGACCCGGAAAAACGAACTGTGATGATGGTTCTGGACGGATCCAATTCCATGTGGGGGCAGATTGATGGCGTGGCGAAAATATCGATCGCCAAAACCACGATGACGGACTTGATCCGGGATTGGGATTTCTCAACGCCGATGGGTTTGATGATGTACGGGCATCGCCGCAAGGATGATTGTAGCGACATTGAAATCATCTCGACACCGGGTTTTGGAGACCGTCAGACTTTCATCCAGAAAGTACAAAGTGTCAGCCCTCGCGGAAAAACGCCAATTGCGGCTTCCCTTGGTCTGGCTGCCGTCTCGACGGGTGCGTATACCGGTAAAAAAGTCGACATCGTCCTGGTGTCGGATGGATTGGAAACTTGCCAAAGAAACCCTTGCCAGGAAGTTCAGGTCATCAAACAGCTCAATGTGAACTTCAGGGCTCACGTGATCGGATTTGATGTGAACGATGTGGAATTCGAGCAATTGCAATGTATTGCGACGTCTACAGGCGGCCAGTTCTTCCGAGCCAACAATGCCCAGGAGTTGAAGGAAGCGATCACGAATACGGTCGCCGTCGTCACTGACGATGGCGCGGGCAATGACAGTGCGGGACAGGGCAATGACAGTTCGCCCGTTCCAACACAAGAGGACCCCTCAACGCTGCTCTATGGAAAACTGTGCGAGACCTGCGACAGACTAAAGCCCCTGGACGTGAACTGGAATGTACTCAAGGACGGCATTCAGCATCACGCGGGCCTCGGCGTCATCTATCCTGAGGACACACACCAATTTGCTTCCGGCTCATACGACGTCACCGCGCGCTTGTTCAATTCCACGGCCGTAGCAAAGGGTAAAATTGAAATTGGTGAAGACGGTCAGCAGATCGGCGCGCTCAACCTGAACGCAGGCAGCATCACAACATTTGCTCTTGTTAGCGAGGACGACAAACAAGTCGCAGAAACAGCTCTCTACAAGTTTTACCCGGTGGTGAACGGCGAAGTCGGCAGTGAAATTGCCTCAGCTTTCAACAACCAGGGCGCACCGGCCGAAACATGGCTTAATGCAGGCAGATACCAGGTCACGGTCAGTGTGGGCGGCAACGTCACGGATTCGACCGAAATCGAACTGGTTGCGGGCGAACAGGTCGAACACACCTTTGACCTGCGCAGTGGCACTGTCGCGCCGAAAGTCTTTCTCAATGCGGGTGCACAGCAGGAGGTTAATTTCGGTTTTCTGACGCTGTTTCCGGAAGGCTCTGGCAGCAAGGTTACCATCGGATACTACGGTAACAAAAAAACTGTAAAGCCCGGCAGGTATGATCTCGAAGTTGTGCTCGATAGTCGATTGGGGCGTGTCGAAAAACGGTTTCCAATCGAAGTCAAACCAGGCGATCAGGTGACAGGTCCATTCGTAATGGACGCTGTCTTGTTCACGTACAATGTTGCGAGACAGGATGGCGGAGCTGTCGACGGTTTAACGCTATTGTCAGAACGTGACGACAAGTCAGGATTCTATAAAACAGGTTTCGCCTACAAGACCCCGAAGGGGACGGGCATTGGCAAACCCGGTCGGCACAAAATGCAAATAGGCAATGACGCCACCTCGGAAGTTTTTGAATTAATCCTTGGCGAACAGCCGAACATCACTATTGAAGTCCAATGATTGGGTGCGTTGATGAGACCTTTATTCAGTAGAACACTGCTGTCTGGCGTCCTGGTCTTCGCAAGCACAGGATCTTTGGCTACCGAATTGAAGGTTCCAATCATGGAGCGCGCTTCCGGTGGTCTGGATACGTGCGCTTTGGGTGAAGTTACCAATTTGAAAACCGGCGGCGACGGTTTCCTAGCCGTTCGTTCAGGTCCAGGCACAGACTATGAGAAAATCGACGAAATCTTTAACGGCGACCGTGTCTGGATGTTTGAACAGAAGGGTGAGTGGATCGGTGTCGCCTATGGTTCCGATGCAATCAGTTGCAGTCCGGTTTCGAAAGATCAGGCCCTCGACAAGCCGGGCAAAAAAGGATGGGTTCATGCGAACTGGCTCCAGATCATCGCTGGCTAGTCTGCTACTGGCGCCAGCAGTGCTCATGGCAACGTCAGCGCTGCCCCTTGCCCATGATTATACGCTTCAGTGGCGCGACAGAGCCTTGATCGAAAACACTGCCGAATCCGCAGAATTCCAGCCTCCCTATGTCGCGGTCAACGGAGTGGCGCTCAGCCGTTTTGCCCACATGACGCGGGTCGAAAAACTTCGTGAACTGAAGGTTTCAGGTATCGATGGCACCGAAAACGTTCATGTCTTTCAGGTTTGGCAGGGCGGTGCCAGCCAGGGACTTCAGCTCATGGTCGTCACCCTGTCCGATGTCGGCGTGGATGTCATTGGCCCTCTGGAACCTGAATTCGAAACGATAGAGATTGTTGACAGTACCGGTGATCAAGGCCCGTTGTTCCGGCTCTACGGCGCAGATACAAATCCCGCCGCGAGTTACGAATATTTCGACGGCCAGATGCTTCGACAGAAGTGAGGGTGAAAAGAAAATGACGTTTTTCAAATCCTTGGTTTCTATTTGCGTGGGCTTTTCAATGCTGTTCGGCCCGGCACTTGACGCGCGTGCGCAGGATCAAGTGCAGCCATCTTACGCGGCACGAGAACTGTCCTGGAGCATCAATAGATTTGAAAAACGTCTTGCCGACGCAAAGACAGAGGTGCGCGACCATAGCTGGTGGGACTATGTAACCGACACTGACATGACACTGATGCACTTTCTGGATAGCCGGCACACCATCTTTGAGAGATTGAACAAGCGCTTGTCCCGCTATGTCGGCTGGAAGCTCTATTTTGAATACAGTGCCTTGGACACAATGGACAAGGAACTGATTGCCGCTGCCAATGCGTGCGATCATCCCCTTTTTGATCGCGTCTGGCAAAGACGCGGGCGCAAGGCACTCGCGCTAAAGGATCAGATCGATCGTTCGGAGAAAGAGCTTCTTACTTTCTACGACCAGATGGCAAAAGACTGGAGAGTGCAAATGCAAAGCACATCCGGTCAACTGAAAACAGCCTTGGGGATTGACCCGGCTGCCGCTCCCGATGTCAGCCTCGACGACTATTTTTTGCTCGAGGAAGAAGACCGTATCAAAATTGAGTTCTTGAAAGCCCGAACAGAGTTCTTCAACTACTATCAAGGCGATCTGCGACACTTGTTCAACAAGATTGACGAGGATCGCGATGCCCTGAAAAAATTCTTTGCTGAAGCTCGAGAAGTGCTTGCAACGCACGGTGTGTCACAGATCACTTTCAGTGCTGCATGCGAGACCAGCGGCGATTACTGTCCGATCGATTACTATCAAAAAGGACGTGATCTGGCTCGCCGGCTTTCCGATGACGGTTCTGCCAGCAGAGCATTCGAGTATGAAGCCACCTGGGCCGGCCGGATGCCAAACGAGGAGATTTTGAAGGGGCTCAGTTCACTTGAAACGCCCATGTCAGGCAGAGAAGGCACTTCAGGGTCAGACATTGCCGACCGAATGGCAAAATTACCGGTTGGACTGCAAAAAAACATTCTCAGGCTTTTGCGGGAGCTGGCCAGACAGGAATACATGTACGGTACCCCTGGACATCCGAAGAAAATTGATCGTGTGACATGGAGCACCGAGACAATGCTGAAACGGTTCCCTGAGGGTTCCATGCTGCATGAAAGCATAAAACGCCTTTCTGGTATTCATGGCTGGGAGGAAACCTATAGAGAACTCTATTACCGTGTACGAAAATCGATGCACAAAAGGGTGCAATCAAGGATAAAAGAAAATCCGAATATCCTGAAATTCATAGATGAAAAGAACCCGCAAAACCGCCACCCGTTCTATGAATCTTTTCGACGGGAAGCGTGGTTGGCCGAGGAGTTTGAAAACCTGAACCGATACCTTGAAGCCAACAGTGCGGACGATCGCAAAAAGGCTGAAGCAGCGCGCAGCCAGGAGGTCAAAGACCTGTTGGATGAAGCGCCGGGTGGAGCGATTGAGAGAAGCGACGTCGGCATGAATGAGCCGAAAGACTGGCAAGGGGTTCGGCAGTTGGAAGCCGCTTTTGATGCCGAGACGCCGCAGAAGCAGGAAAAACTGCTGGACGCCTGGGAGGCAGACATTCGCAAGCGAGTCTACGAAGAAGCCTTTGAAATGACGGATGAGAACATTGACGCCCTGCTTTCTGAAACGGATGACAAAAATGAAGGCTTGCCTTTGCCCGCACGCAAACAGTCAAGCAGCGGTTTCAAACCTCAAGAATTCAAAAGCCTGATTGAAGAGACAGGCAAAGACCCTGAACAATTGTTCGCGGCATTGGAAAACGATCTCACACAGGCAACCGAACTTGCCGACGCCGCACTGAACGGTATGAGCAGCGTCCTTGATGCCCGGCTTGAAGATCTTGAGTTGGTTCAGCCGATCGAGCAACCGTTCGACGCTGGCGGTGGCAAATGCAAAGTCAGCGACGAAGTGGCAATATATCCTCCCACGGCTGAGTTTTTTCAGTCATTTCAAAGTTCTTGCTCTGGCATTTACATCTACGAGAGTCAGGATCCTGATGCACTCAAACGGCAGGGGCTTGATCAAAACTTTGAGTTTTTTGACGTCAGTACTGGCGAATATGTTGACCTATCCACCAACGAAAACATCTCGATCCACATGTGTGCCAACGGTTTCGCAGGTGATCTTGTGCGGGACGAGAATGACCGCGTTATCGCATTTAACTACTTCGCCACGATCGGCGGCGCAATGGGCAGCTTACTCCCCGGCAAGAAGCGAGACGCAGCAACAACCTCAGAAGGCGATCTCATTGAGACAGAGACCGACCTCGGGCAACAATTGCGTGACATAACCAACTTCGGACTGAGTTTTGATGGTGGTGGTCAAAATATTGGCAATGGCGGCTTACCCGCTGCTCCGACAATCGATGACGGTCCTACATTTGAACCACCGATGTTGAATGACTTTCAGCCAGATCAATCCATCGGTATCGGAGGCGGCAACACCTTCGGTGGTGGAAGTCAGCGTATTGGAGGAAACTAAGGTTTCGGCTTTGGGTCGACAGTTGACCATTCTGCGATGACCAATCGCGGCCGCTTTCGGGTGAGCTTCGGCAATGCAGTGTTGCTCTTTCAAAGCATAGTGTAACAAACGAGCGAAAAGCGCCTTTGTGACGATGCCGGAAGTCCTGCAGGGGAGTTTAATGCGTTCGATGGGGGAAGCTCCGCAAAAGCTGCTCCCATAAGAACAGGTGAGCCCGGAAACCGTGCCTTTGTCGACAAGTCGCAATTCGTGCCAGATTTGAGCAGGTCACTGCGTCCGACCAACACGTCATCGGCAAAGGCGGGAGCGGCAATAGTTTCGGTGGCGGTGGCCAGCACTGTATCGGACGGTGAAACGCCCGTTGCCCGCTGTTTTTGTTATGCGTCATGCAAGTCAGAGTGCTGGAATTGCCTGATTGAGTGCGGTGCGCAGCAATGTCAGATTGCTTCGATCAACCACACATTGAAAATGCGGGACCAGAAATGAAGCGAACGACCGCGTCCAATCCGCTCGATAGAACTTTTTTGCACCTGCAACGAACGTCCGCTTCCCGCCCAAATCAGTCCTTTCGGATGTTCATCTAACTGCAAAAATTGACAATGCAACTAATACGGGTGTATACTTAAGCTAGCAGCTTCGGGTTCTCTTGCCGCAATCCGGACCACGCTCAGGCCTCGCGTTTCCCGGCGCCGGGCTCTTTCTGAGCTTGGCCCAGGGTTTTAGTCAGATGCGTCTCCAGCCAGGGCAGGAGGCTTTTCAGTTCAAGCGGGTCAGCTGGGTCTTCGGCCTTGGCTATCAAAAGATTGTAGGCATCGGCGAGTTCCGTGGCCTGGGCGTCCACGGGCAAGCGGATCTGAGCTTCGGCATGGGCGCGGCTGACGATCCGGGCGACTGTTCCCCGTCAGCAACCATGAGACATATCGGGGAAATTGCCTAAGGAGGATTTCTGGCACATCGTAGCCCGCCAAGGGAGCGAAGATGAGACAGAAATCCGGGCCGCAGGAGTCGGCCGAA
>Ga0189284_100153_pt1 | contig 92979 bp, 67 predicted proteins | sample N32C7minimetaG_FD_130314 | JGI IMG/M metagenome (GOLD analysis project Ga0189284, IMG submission 130314) | Marine microbial communities from the Costa Rica Dome - N32 C7 mini metaG | ecosystem: Environmental > Aquatic > Marine > Oceanic > Photic zone | place: Costa Rica: the Eastern Pacific...
AATCCAGAAACCGGCATATTGCATGAATGACCCCCGCTTGATTGAGCATGAGCGCTCGTTCGAAAATGCAGCACAATCACCCGGACAATGCAACGTCCAAGAAAAAAGGGCCCCGCCATCGCTGGCGGAGCCCCTTTTGTTTGTAAGTCTGCGTGCGATCAGAACTTGAAGCGCACGACACCGCCGTAAGTGCGCGGCTGGTTCGGGTAACCCGAAACCGAACCGGCTTGCGCGACGCTGTCGAAGACAGTGGTGATGAATTCGTCATCGAGCAGGTTACGCGCGAAGGCGCCAACTTCCAGCCCGCTGACCATCTTGAGAGTGATCGATGCGTTCACCTGGTTCACTTCGCGACGGAAGTTGTTGGGGCCGAACGCGGGCAATCCGTTGTTGATCGCCGTGTTGCTCTCATGATTGTAGTCGATACGGGTCAGCAGTTCCATGCCGCTGTCGAATTCATGGTTGTACGTCGCCGAAGTGGCGATCGCCCACGAAGGGATGCCCGCCGGACGAACGCCGGTGAGATCGCCCAGCACGCTGCCCGGGAAGCTGTCGAACAGCGGATCGAGGTGGGTCGCGGCGAAGGTCAGGACGAGACCATCGGTCGGCACGATCGTGGCATCGAATTCAAAACCCTTTACCGACTGGCTGCCTGCATTGCGCAGGGCAAAACCGGTGCCGGTGAAGGCAAAGCTCTGGAACCCGTCGATGGTCTGGTCGAACAGCGCAAGGTTGAAGCCGAAGCCCGGCCACTGTGCCTTGATGCCGATTTCGTAGACCTCTGTCTCTTCCGGACCGGCGAAGCGCGACCCCGAAGCGAGGTTGGGCACCGCAAGCCCGGCGTCGATGATCGGCGACGACGGTGCAGCGAAGGTCGACCCACCCGGACCAGCGAGGAAGTCGGTGTTCGCCGGGCGGCTATCGCGCGACAGGTTGATCGAGCTTGCCTTGAAGCCGGTTGCATAGCTGGCGTAAATGTTGACTTCGTTCGAGATCTGATACGCGGCGCGCAGCAGATAGGTGAACTTGTCGTCATTTGTCCGGCCCGGCTCAACCGCGTTCGGAAGCGCGAGGAACGGCGGCTGGAACTGGAACCCTGCCAAGCCCAGCAGCGGGTTGATCGCCGGATTGGTCGCCGCAGCCAGCAGTGCCTGCTGGTTGGCTGCCGGAAGCGCCTGGAACGCGGCACGGTTGGTCACCGCACCTCCGGTCGCCTGGACGATGAAAGCATCGACGAAGTTGACCTGCGCCAGCGGGTCAAAGCTCGTCTGGCTGAGGGCAAAGTCCTTGCTGTCATCGGTGTAGTTACCGCCGACAGTGAAGACGAGACCATCCGCAGGCTCGAAGTCGATCGTACCGAATACCGACCAAGCGGTGTTTTCCATCGCAAAGGTTTCACTGGTCAGCAACGGCGTGTTGAAGATCGATTCCTGCGGAAACCCGAAGGACTGTTCGAGCTGGTTGAACAGGGTCGGCTGACCGGTGAGCACTGCAACCGGATTCTGACCTGCCAAGATCTCGAAGAAGTTGCGGATCTGGCTGCCGTTCTGGATCGCGCTGTCCTGACTGATGGACTCGTCGAAATAGTACGCCCCCACGAGGAAGTTGATCGGACCGTCGAAGTCGGACGCGATCCGCAGTTCCTGAGTGAAGGTCTCGACGTCCTGCGCACGTGTTTCCGTAGCGATATCGGCGCTGGAGAAGTCGATGTCCGTCAGGAACTCGTTCTTCAGTTCACGATATGCGGTGATCGAGGTCACCGAAATCGGACCCGTGGCCCAATCGACCTGAACCGACCCGCCGTAGTTCTTGACGTCATTGGACGGGACGAAGTTCAGGAAAACGTCGCGCGAGAAGAAGTCGGTCGGAAGCTGGCCGCCAACGGCCGCAATACCCGGCGCGGTCGGGCCGGCCACCAGGTTGCCGACGGTGCAGCATACTTCGTTGATCTCCGAATAGTCGGCAATTGCGCGAATCTTGAGATCGGGAGTCGGTTCGATCAGAAGCTGACCACGCGTAGACCAGCGGTTGCGATCGTTGATCTCTTCGTCGAGGTTGACGATGTAGCCGTAGCCATCGCGGCGGTTGTAGCTGCCGTCGATCGAGAACGCGATGTTATCGCTGAGCGGGCCGGTGACGTCGCCCTGCAGGGTGACAGCGTTGAAGTTGCCGTAAGTTGCCTCGACCTTGCCGCCGAATTCAAACTGCGGCTCGCGCGTGACAACCGAGATAACGCCAGCAGACGCGTTCTTGCCGAACAGCGTCGATTGCGGACCGTTAAGAACTTCGATGCGCTGGACGTTGGGAAGGTCGGACAGGGCGCCCGCAGAACGCGAACGAAACACGCCGTCGATAAACACGCCGACGGACGGCTCGATCCCGAAGTTGTTGTCGCCGTTACCGAAACCGCGAATGATGAAGGTGGACGCAGAAGCGGTCTGCAGCTGGCTAACGCGAAGCGACGGGGTGACCGATTGCAGGTCAAGCACGTCGCGAATCTGCGCAGCTTCAAGCGTTTCGCCGCTGGTCACCGAGACCGAGATCGGGGTTTCCTGAAGCGTCTGTTCGCGCTTCGATGCGGTGACGATTATCTGGTTGTTGTTTTCCGGCGCTTCGAGCCCGGTGTCTTCTTCCATGTCCTGTGCAACAGCAACGGAAGGAGCCGTCACCGCGAAAACGGCGGCGCCTGCAAGCAGGGTGAAGCGATACGATCCGGCACGGCCGGAAGCATTGAAACGCATGGGATGTCCTCTCCTCAATTCCATCGACCACCGCCGGAAGTCTTGCGCATCCCCAGATGCATTCGCAGGCGGCTTCGATTGACGGTTGTGATAGGCGAGTGTTGCATCACCGACAAGCGGCAAAGCCCCGGTTTTGCGAGGGACTCCGGCGCATTGTTGCAGCACCGTCACACCAAAAGCAGGTTTGTGCCCCCCCTCGGCGCGCGTCAAAGCTTGCCGCGCGGCGCGCTGTGCGCTAGGCGCGCCATCGATTTCACCCATGGTGCAATGCAACACATCCCTGCGACGCCGAAAGCTTTCCGTAGCGTCGATGGTTTTGCTGCGGTTGCACCGTGAATGCACCCACTCCGCGTAATCACCACGCCCCATTTCCCGGATTGCCTGCGGCAATTCGGCCCTGACGGAAAAATACCGCCTCATGTCAAAAGCGCCCACTTCGCTGCGGAATGTCGCCATTATCGCTCACGTTGACCACGGAAAGACCACCCTGGTTGACCAATTGTTCCGCCAATCGGGCACTTTCCGCGAAAACCAGCGGATCGAGGAACGCGCGATGGATTCGGGCGATCTCGAAAAGGAACGCGGGATCACCATCCTTGCGAAATGCACCAGTGTCGAATGGGAAGGCCCGGATGGCGAAGTCACCCGGATCAACATCGTCGATACCCCCGGCCACGCCGACTTCGGCGCGGAAGTGGAGCGCATCCTGAGCATGGTCGACGGGGTCATCCTGCTGGTCGACAGCGCCGAAGGCGCGATGCCGCAGACCAAGTTCGTGACCGGCAAGGCGCTGGCGCTGGGCCTGCGTCCGATTGTCGTCGTCAACAAGATCGACCGCCCCGATGGCCGCCCGCAAGAAGTGCTGGACGAGGTTTTCGACCTGTTCGCATCGCTGGACGCGACCGACGAACAGCTCGACTTCCCCTCGCTTTGGGCCTCGGGCCGCGATGGCTATGCCAGCGATGACGAAACCGCCCGTTCAGGCGATCTCCAGCCGCTGTTCAAGCTGATCGTCGACCACGTTCCGCCCCCGGGCCTCGATACAGAGGCGAAGTTCAGCTTCCTCGCCACGCTGCTCGACCGCGACAATTTCATGGGCCGCGTCCTCACGGGCCGGGTGCAATCGGGCCGGGTCAAGCTCAACGATCCGATCCACGCGATCGACCGTGACGGCAAGGTTGTCGAGGTTGGCCGCGCGACCAAGCTGATGTCTTTCCGCGGTCTTGAGCGTGTGCCGGTCGAAAGCGCGCAGGCGGGCGATATCATCGCGCTTGCCGGGCTTGAAAAGGCGACCGTCGCCAACACCATCTGCGATCCAAGCGTCAACGAACCGATTGCCGCACAGCCGATTGACCCGCCGACGCTGGCGATGCGCTTCAGCGTCAACGACAGCCCGCTGGCCGGGCGCGAAGGCGACAAGGTGACTAGCCGCATGATCCGCGACCGTCTGCTGCGTGAGGCGGAAACCAACGTTGCGATCCGCGTGACCGAGGCCGAGGACAAGGATGCCTATGAAGTCGCCGGGCGCGGCGAATTGCAGCTGGGCGTGCTGATCGAAACCATGCGCCGCGAAGGATTCGAACTCGGCATCAGCCGTCCCAAGGTGCTGTTCCGCGAAGAAGGTGGTCAGCGCACCGAGCCTTACGAAACGGTCGTCATCGATGTGGATGACGAGCATTCGGGTACGGTTGTCGAGAAGATGCAGCGCCGCAAGGCCGACCTCACCGAAATGCGCCCGTCAGGCCAGGGCAAGACCCGCATCACCTTCTCCGCCCCGTCGCGCGGCCTGATCGGATACCACGGCGAATTCCTGTCCGACACGCGCGGCACCGGCATCATGAACCGCCTGTTCGAGAAATACGGCCCCTACAAGGGCCCGATCGAAGGCCGCATCAACGGCGTCCTCATCTCCAACGGCGACGGGGAAAGCGTGGCCTATGCGCTCAATTCGCTCGAAGAGCGCGGCGAGCTGTTCATCGGCCCACAGATGAAGGTCTATGAAGGCATGATCATCGGCGAAAACGCCAAGCCCGACGATCTCGAAGTGAACCCGCTCAAGGCCAAGCAGCTCACCAACATCCGTTCAAGCGGCAAGGATGACGCAATCCGCCTCACCCCGCCGCGCCGGATGAGCCTTGAACAGGCAATCGCCTATATCGACGACGATGAAATGGTCGAAGTGACGCCCAAGAGCATCCGGCTGCGCAAGACCCTGCTGTGCCCGCACGAGCGCAAGAAGGCCAAGCGCGCCAAGGCGTGATAGGCCCGATGGCCTGCATCAGGCCACCAGAGCGGATTCCGGCGCATCCCACGGGATGTGCCGGTCATCCACCAGCACCAGATTGTTCGGCCGGATCAGCTCTGCATCGGTCTGGAACCCAAGCAGCTGATCGGCTGGCAGGTCGGGATTGTTGACCAGCACGCGGGTTTCCTCCGCAGAGAAATCGCTGAGCCCTCGGGCCAGCTCCTTGCCGCTCGCATCGTAGATGTGGAGTACGTCGCCACGGCTGAAATCGCCGTCGAGCGAAGCAATGTCTACGCGGGTGATCGGCTCTCCCTGTCCGAGCTTGGCGGCGGCAGCATCATGCAGCACCAGTGCACCCGCCATCTGCAAGCGATCCGCCAGCCATGCGCGCCAGCCGGACATCGGCTTATCGTGCGCGACGCAGACGGTGCAGAGCCGTTCGCCACGGACAATCGATGACAGCGGCCGTTCCGCTTCGCCATTGGCGATGTAGGTGATGCAGCCGCTGTTCTGCGCCATGTTCGCGGCCTGGAGTTTCGTGAACATGCCTCCGGTTCCGAGGCTGCTGACACCGCTGGCTGCATCCAGATACTCGTTCACATCCTCGACCCGCTCAACCAGCCGGGCGCCTTCTTCCGACGGATCGCGATCGAAGAGGCCGTCGACGCCGGTCAGGATGATGAATTCGTCCGCGCCGACCATCTGCGCGATCTTCGCCGCCAGCCGATCGTTGTCGCCTACGCGGATTTCCTCGGTCGTGATCGTGTCGTTTTCGTTCACAACCGGCACGATGGATGACTTGAGCAGGCGATGCAGCGTGTTCTTGGTGTTGAGGAAGCGGCGGTGATCCTCGAAGTCACCGAGCGTGACGAGGATCTGGGCGATCTCCATTCCGAATTCGTGGCCGACTTGCTTGTAGGCGTTGAGCAACAGCGGCATGCCGCAAGCTGCGGCGGCTTGCTTGTCGCTCAGCCCGGCGGTTTCCGGCGTCTCCCCGACCAGCCGCATGCCCAGAGCTACTGCGCCGGATGAACACAGGATCACATCGTAGCCATCGGATTTGAGCCGGGCGATGTCTTCCAGCAGCCTTTGCATGAACCCGAAACGGGGGGTGAGCAAATCGGAGTTGGCAAGCAGGCTGGACCCCACCTTGACGACAAGTTTCTTGTTCTCAGACACACTTAATCCTGTAAATCTCTTGAAAAATTCAGGACGCCATCTAGTTAGCCGTTGTGCATCGCACAACCACCCGATTTAAAATTTATAGTAACAAAATTCTTATCGATGTATTCAGCAATATTGTTTCTAGTAAACTTTTTCTCTCGGGTATTTTGAATTTGAAAGTTTAAATTTTTACGGATTTTGATTTGAATATTCTAATGATAGGCTGCGGAAAGATGGGGGGATCACTCCTCTCTTTTTGGAATAATGATAACGATGACTTCACTATAGTTGATCCGTTCCTCGATTCCGCGCCCGAAGGAACCCGGCTTGTAAAAGGGGTGGAGGCCATCGAAGGCCACCGCTTCGACATTGTCGTCGTCGCCATCAAGCCGCAGCAGATCGACGATATCGTTCCGCTTTACCGGGACTTTTTTGCCGAAGATGGCGTGCTGCTGTCTATTGCCGCAGGATGCTCGATCGACCGGTTGAAGCGCGCGTGCGGGGGGCGACCGGTTATCCGGGTGATGCCCAATTTGCCCGCCGCAGTCGGCGCCGGAGTAAGCGGGATCTGCGCCAGTGATGACGTGCCCCCTGCCCGGCTCGATCAGGCGCGCGCGCTCATGCAACGCACCGGAACGGTGATCGAGGTGGAGAGCGAAGACGCGCTCGATCGGGTCACGGCAGTTGCGGGCTCCGGTCCGGGCTATGTCTTCGAAATGGCACGCGCCTATGTCGAAGCGGCGATGGAACTGGGCTTTGACGAGACGGATGCCCGGCGCATGGTGCTTGGCACGATGCAGGGCACGTTAGTCATGGCGGAGCAGACCGGGGAGCCGCTGGATGCCTTGCGCAACTCCGTCACCAGCAAGGGTGGGACGACCGCCGCCGGCCTCGCCGCGCTCAACGGCGATGAACAATTCAGCGGACTGATCCGCGACACACTGCGCGCGGCCTACGCCCGCGCCGAAGAGCTGCGCTGAGAAAAAGCAAGCGCGCCTTCGCAATTCGGAATAAGAGGGAAAAGATGAACGACCAAAGCCAAGACCCTGCCATGCATATCATTGAACTGGGTGAACGCGCCCGCGCGGCCACGCGTCGCCTTGCTGCTACTTCGACCGAGGCCAAGAACCTTGCGCTGACAGAAGCGGCAAAAGCGCTGCGCAGCCGGACCGCGCAATTGATCGAAGCAAACACCAAAGACGTCGACAGCGTGCGCGGGACGAAGCCCGATGCCTTCATTGACCGGCTGATGCTGGATGAGGCCCGGATCGAAGGCATGGCCCGCGCGCTTGAGGAAATCGCCGCCCTGCCCGATCCGGTTGGCCGAGTGCTGGCGACCTTTGATCGGCCCAACGGATTGAAGATCGAACGCGTTGCCGTGCCCATCGGCGTGATCGGCATGATCTATGAATCGCGCCCGAATGTCGGCGCCGATGCGAGCGCGCTGTGCCTCAAATCGGGCAATGCGGTGATCCTGCGCGGCGGATCGGAAAGCCGCCATTCGACCCGCGAAATCGTGGCCTGCATGCGCGCAGGGCTCGCCGCAGCCGGACTGCCCGAAGATGCGGTGCAGACCGTCGGCACCACTGCGCGAGAGGCCGTAGCCGAATTGCTGCGCGCGGTGGATCATATCGATCTGGTGATCCCGCGCGGCGGGCGCGGCCTGACAGAGCTGGTGCGCGACGAAGCCAAGGTTCCCACGCTGCTGCACCTTGATGGCAACTGCCACACCTATGTCCACGCAGCCGCCGACCTCGACAAGGCCGCAGCAATCATCCGCAACGCCAAGCTGCGGCGCACCGGCATTTGCGGCGCGACCGAAAGCCTGGTGATCGACAGCGCGATTGCGGAAAGCTTCATCCCGAAGCTGGTAGAAACGCTTGGGACGGATTGCGAATTGCGCGGCGATGCACGCGCGGTGGCGATCGCCTCCGCCATCCTCCCTGCGAGCGAGGAGGACTGGAACACCGAATACCTCGGCCCCATCGCCAGCGTGAAGGTGGTCGACGGTCTGGACGCAGCAATCGGCTGGGTCGCCGATCATTCGAGCGCGCACACCGATGCGATCATCACCGAAGACGCGGATGCCGCGCGGCGGTTCATGACCGCGATCGACAGCGCGGTGGTGATGCACAACGCGTCGACGCAATTCTCCGACGGCGGCGAATTCGGCATGGGTGCGGAAATCGGCATCGCCACGGGCAAGATGCACGCGCGCGGCCCTGTCGGGCTGGAGCAATTGTGCAGCTTCAAATACCTGGTGCACGGGTCCGGTCAGGTTCGGCCCTGATCTGCCACGATTTCGACCGTTCTGACCCTTTCAACACCTGATTGGTGCCCTTTGCCATGAATTCAGCCACTCTCGCCTCGCTTGCCGCCTATTTCGTCCTGATGCTCGGCATCGGGCTTTATGCGTGGAAGAAATCAACTGAGGATTCAGAAGGTTACTTGCTCGCTGGGCGGAACCTCCCGCCTGCCGTTGCGGCGCTTTCGGCCGGGGCATCGGACATGTCGGGATGGCTGCTGCTGGGCCTTCCGGGCGCATTGTACCTCACCGGGCTTTCGGCGGCATGGATCGGGATCGGGCTGTTCGTGGGCGCGGTGGTCAATTGGATCGTGGTGGCCCCGCGGTTGCGCGAACAGACCGAAAGCTATGGTAACGCGCTGACAATCCCGCAATTTCTCGCTAACCGCTTTCCCGAACAGGGCACCAATTTGCGCGTGATCAGCGCGATCGTCATCGTTGTATTCTTCACGGTCTACACCGCCGCAGGGCTGGTTGGCGGAGGAAAGCTGTTCGAAACCGCCTTTGCCGGTGTGCTGCCGAATACGGGCATGAGCGATTACATGCTCGGTATCGTGATTACCGCCGGCATCGTGCTTGCCTACACCATGATCGGCGGATTCCTGGCGGTAAGCCTGACCGACTTCGTGCAAGGCCTGATCATGATGGTCGCGCTGATCATCATGCCCTTGGTGGTCATGTTTGGACCGGGAGGCACGGCGGGCGGATCGCTGGCGGAAGTGCCGGTGGACGGTTTTCTCAGTTTCACCGAAGGCTTGACCCTGCTCGGCTTCATCAGCGCGGTAACATGGGGGCTTGGCTATTTCGGCCAGCCGCACATCATCGTGCGTTTCATGGCGATCGATACCGTGAAGAAGGTCGCCCGTGCGCGCACATACGGCCTTTCCTGGATGGCAGTGTCGCTGCTTGGCGCAGTCGGAATGGGGCTTGCCGGACGCGCCTATGCCGAACGCAATGGTCTGGTGGTAGAGGACGCGGAGACGATCTTCATCGTGCTTGCCGAACTGCTGTTCCATCCGGCCGTAACCGGGTTCCTATTCGCGGCATTGCTGGCCGCGATCATGAGCACGATTTCGTCGCAATTGCTGGTGTCCTCAAGCTCGCTGACAGAGGATTTCTACCGCCTGTTCCTGCGCAAGAACGCCAGTGAGCGGGAAGCGGTAAACGTCGGACGCGTCTGTGTTGCGCTGGTGGCGGTTGCCGCCATCATCATGGCAAGCGATCCCAATTCGCAGGTACTCGGGCTCGTCGCGAACGCCTGGGCGGGGTTCGGTGCAGCGTTCGGTCCGTTGATCATATTGGCGCTTACCTGGCGCGGGATGACAGGAGCCGGCGCGGTTGCGGGCCTTGTGACGGGCGCCGTAGTCGCCGGTGGCTGGATCGCAATGGGCTGGAATTCGAGCTTCATGGGCGGCGAAGGGCTGTATGAAATCGTGCCAGGTTTCATCGCCGCGTGGATCGCAATTGTTGTCGTCAGCAAGGCGACCGAGGGCAACAATCCGATGGCTCAACCCGCGCAATGATTTCGGAAAATCCGTAACCATTCGGATGCGGCCTGCGAACTGCGCGTGGAAGGGATCGGCATTCCGCCGGTTTCCTTGCCCTATCGGAGCGCCCCATGACCCGCCTGTTCCTGATCATCGCCGCCATTGGCGCTCTTGTCGTCGGAGCAATGCAACTGAGCGCACAAGCCGGCCCAACCGGCTGGACAGCCTATGACGAAGTCGAATTCATGATGGCCCAGAAAAAGGGACGAACCATCGTGGTCGCGATCGACGGCGCGACAATATCGGCAGATCTGATGCAGGAGTGGTCAGAACACGGACCATCGGCAGATGTGCTTTATGTCCGGCTGGATCCGGCTGATCAGGCGAAGTTCCTTGCGGCACATTCCGTAGGACAGGCTCCGGCCCTGATTGCCTTCAAAGGCATGGAAGAAGTCGCCCGGGTTGAAGGGCAGATTGACCGCGACTGGATCGAAAAGGTCGCCTTGCACGCCCGCTGATCCCTCTACCCTTCCCTCGTCCCCCTGATTGCGTCATCATGGCATTCGGGCAAGAGGAGCAAGACGATGAGCAAGAATGACGCTCCGCGGGTGACCGGACTGGGCGGCGTATTCTACGTCGCTGGCGATCCGGAAGTGACCCGCGCATGGTACCGCGATAAGCTTGGCCTTGAAGGCGATTATGGGCCGCAACTGGCATGGTCTGACGAACCAAGGGAGCATCCCTATTCGCTGATCAGCCACTTTCCCGACGATCAGTACATCCAGCCGGGCAATGGCGGGTTCATGATCAATCTGAGAGTGAACGATCTCGATGGCTTCGTCGAATTGCTCAAGTCTCGCGATGTCGAGGTTCTCGACACGGCAGACGAAGGTTACGGCAAATTCGCCTGGATCCTCGATCCCAACGGGGTGAAGATCGAGCTCTGGGAACAGGTTGCTGACGAACTACCCTGATCGCACCCTCGATAGGGCCCGACTGACATACGGGTAATCGCGTAGCTCGATATCAGGCAAGGATTTGCCGTGTCGATTACCGGTCCGTTAACCAATTCTCGGTACTAGTCCCTAATCATGACTGTCCGGATCTCTTTCAGGGCCTTTGCCACCACTATCGCCGCCCTCGCGCTGGGCGGGTGTGGTTCCGTCATACCCGCGAGCAGTGGACCAGCGCCTGCAACCGCAAGCGCAGGGTCAAGCGAGCGCACCCAATACACCCGCGCTCCGCAAGGACGCATCGCATCTGCCCCGCAGAGCTTCGCGGCAAGACCGGAAGACGCATCATGCCTCAGCGATCTCAGCGCAGCCGGAGCCCGGTTCAATCCGCTTCCCGACACCTATGCAGGGCCGGGCTGCAACAAGCTTGGCACAGTGCAATTGTCCGCACTTTCGGGCGACGACACACAATTCGGAATCAGCAATATCGGCCCGGTGCAATGCCGCGTCGCCAGCGCCTTCACCAATTGGGCGCGCTTTGGCGTTGACCGCGCCGCGCGCCAGATACTTGGCAGCCCGCTTGCCCGGATCGAGACGATGGGCAGCTACGCCTGCCGCAATGTCGCCGGATCAACGCGGCGTTCAGCCCATGCCAGTGCCGAGGCGATCGACGTGTCCGGGTTTGTACTCGAAGATGGTCGCCGGATCACACTGACCGAAGACTGGAACGGCGGAACTGCTGCCGAACGAGAATTTCTGCGTGTTGTCCATCGCAGCGCTTGCAAGCGCTTTGGCACGGTGCTCGGCCCGGAATACAATCGCGCACACGAAGATCACTTCCATCTGGAAGGCACCGGCTCAAGCTTCTGCCGTTAGAGCGGTTTCCGCCCGGACGTATCGCGGCCCCGGCATCGGGGGCGATACCGGGGCCGCGTGGGCACCGAGAGGCTATCGGGTAAGGTGCCTCTCAGGAAAGGTGCGGATCGGCGCTGTGGCGAACATAGCCGCCTGAACGCGATCCGTCTGATTCACTGAACTTCGATCTTGGGCTCCAGCTTGGCCTCCAGCCGCAATCGAACGGCTTCGGCAGCATGGCGCGCGCCCAGCTTGTGCATCATGTTGGCCCGGTGGATTTCAACCGTGCGCGGGCTGATTTCCAGTTCCCGCGCTATGACCTTGTTGCTGCTGCCTTCCGAAAGCCATTCGAGCACTTCACGTTCACGCTCGGAAAGGCTGGCAATCCGGTCTCGCGCTTCGATCATGCGACGGCGAGCCTCCCCGAACACCTCGGCTTCTTTCTCGATCCTGGTCAGGCACCGATCAAAGCGCTCCGCATCCAGTGGCAAAGGCAGGTAATCGAGCGCCCCGGCCTTGATCGCGGAGACGATCCGGTTTGGCGCAGGATCAGTATCGACCGCGATCACCGGCAACCAGATGCCGAGCCGGCTCAGACGATCGAGGATCATCGAGATGCCGCCTTCTTCCGGCGTGTCGCGGGCAATGATGATACCTTCGCGTGGCGGATGGGCCCCAAGTTCGGAGAGGTCCCCGTAAACTTCGGAATGGTGGCCCAGATCAAACCCGACCCGCGCCAATTCGGCCCGGTGGCGGGAGTCTGAATCGATGAAGTGGAGTTGGGCTTTGCGTGTCATGATTTCGGTGGTGACCGCTACCAACCGGTAAATCATCCAGCACTACACCCGATATGGAGCAATGCCCGATCAAAACACACGCAAAATATTCAAATCCCTAGTAAAAATACCTCCGAAACGAACCAGAAAATCCGTAAGTATTCCTCTCTAGGGATAATGTCGGAGCCGGGCGCTTTACCGTTCTTCGAAACGATAATCCGGCAAGGAATAGAACGCCGAGCGCAAGGCATCACCCCAGGTCGAGGATATCTCGTTGAAGTAGGGATCGACCTGCGTCACGCGGCGCTCGTGGGTCGGCGCAAAATCATCCTTGCCGATCACCAGCAGATCCAGCGGGAGACCCACCGAAAGGTTCGCCTTGAGCGTGGAATCGAACGAAACCATCAACAGCTTCACCGCGTCTTCAAAGCTCATCCCGCGATCGTAGCCGCGGATGATGATGGGACGGCCATACTTGGTCTCCCCGATCTGGAAGAACGGCGTGTCCCAGCTGGCTTCGATGAAATTGCCTTCGGGGTAGATCATGAACAGGCGCGGCTCCATGCCTGCGATCTGTCCGGCGAGGATGATCGAGGCGGTGAACCGGCCGCTGCCCTTGGTGCCATTGGCGGATTGCGCCTCGTCGATGGTCGCGCGCAGCAAGCGTCCGATCTCGGTCGCGACGGTGAACATCGTCTTGCCCTTGATCAGCGTGTTGTTGCGCTCATCGGGTTCCTTGGTGCGTTCTTCCAGCTTGCTGATGACGGCCTGCGTCGTGGCCAGATTGCCAGCAGTCATCACGGCAATCATCCTGTCGCCCGGCACCTGCCAGGAGAACATCTTGCGAAACACGGAAATGTTGTCGACGCCCGAATTGGTGCGGGTGTCGCTCATCAGGACCAGCCCTTTGTCGAGCACCATTCCAACGCAATAGGTCATTCGAGAATCTCCAGATGATCTGGCGCGCAACTATACCGGGCCGATCAGCGCGGAAAGCACAATTGCTATTGGCTTTCCTGTTCCTGCTGCTGCTCCACCGCGACATCAACCGTCAACACCTGTTCGGTGCCGCCAAAGCTGATCCCGGTGACTGGCGCGGCATCGCGATAATCCCTTCCGGTCGCCACCCTGACATAGCGCGGATCGGGGCTGATCCCGTTCGAGATGTCGAACCCGACCCAGCCCAGCCCGTCGATATGCGCTTCGGCCCAGGCGTGGGTCGCTTCCTGCTCGATCCGGTCATTCATCATCAGATAGCCGCTGACATAGCGCGCCGGTATCCCGGCAAGCCGTGCGGCCCCGATGAAGATATGCGCGTGATCCTGACAAACACCATGCCCGCTCGCCGCCGCTTCTTCCGCCGTGGTGCCAACCTGCGTCTTGCCCGTTTCATAGGTAACGCCGTCGCGAATGCGGGCGGACAGGGCGTGAAGGTAATCCAGCAGCGCATCTTCGCTTGGCGCTGGCAACTCGCGTACGAGCGCCCGCAATTTCGGGCCGGGCTTGGTAAGCCTCGTCTGGCCGAGGAAGCTCCACAGGGGCAGATGGCCCGCGTGGCGGCCGATCACACCCGCATTGTCCTGCGTCTCCACCATGCCGCTGCAGGTAACGGTGACCTCGCTGGCCCCGGAATTGACCCCGATCAGGGTGACCGTGTTGTAATTCTGATCGTCATATTCGAGTTCGAGATGCGCGTTTTCATAGCGCATTTCCCAATTCAGGATTTTCTGACCCTGCGTTTCCTTGGGCGTAAGCCGCAGACGTTGCAGCGCGTGAACCACCGGGGTCGAAAAGGCGTAACGCGTGGTATGACGGATCGCGAGTTTCATTGGGTCCGCCTCATGCCAGAAACCGGTAATCTTCGCCGATGGCCTCGGCGATGGCGGAATTGCGCGCCATGAAGTCGATCAGGAATTCGTGCAGGCCCTGATCGAAAATCCGTTCGACGGTCAGATCGCTGATGTGCTTGTCCGCATCCTGCATCAACGCGTTGCACCTGCCTTCACTGCCGTGCATGCGAGCCAGCGCCGCGAGATTGTCGCGCAGCGCGCTGCGGCAAAAAGCGAGGCTGCGCGGGAAACGCTCGTCCAGCACCAGGAATTCGACGATGCCGCGTGCCTCGATCTGCCCCGCGTTGAGCCAACTGTATGCGCTTGCCCCGGCTACAGATCGCAGCACCTGATCCCATTGCCCGGTGTCGAGGCTGGACCCGACATACGACAGCGATGGCAACAGCAGGTAATATTTCATGTCGAGAATGCGTGCCGTGCTGTCGCCGCGTTCAATGAAGGTACCGGCTCGCGCGAAGTGATAGCCTTCGTTGCGAAGCATCGACCCGTCGAGCGCCCCATGCACCTGAGTACCGGTGCGGCGCAGCCGCGTCACGACCTGCCCCAGCCCCGATTGCGTCACCGGACGCGCCAGCAGCTTGTCGAGCTTCATCCAGTTTTCGTTGACCGCTTCCCAGACCTGCGTCGAAATCTGGGTGCGCGCCAGCCGGGCATTGTTGCGCACGGCCGAAAACATCTCGCGCACATTGGCAGGGTTCGCCCGGTCGCGCAGGACGAAGTTCCAAACCGATTGCCCGTCGTAGGAATCGTGCACCGCTTCGTACTGGGTCTTCAGCCCCAGTGTGGAAATGACCGAGCGCCATTCCTCCTGCGCGGTTTCGACATCGCGGGTCAGCGCCATGCGCAGCCCTGCATCGAGCAGACGCCCGGTGTTTTCCGCCCGTTCGAGATAGCGGAACATCCAGAACAATCCGTTGGCTGTCCGGCCTAGCATGGCGTGTGGCTCCCCATACTAGTCCTTCAGCACCCAGGTGTCCTTGGTGCCGCCCCCTTGCGAGGAATTGACCACCAGCGACCCCTTCTTGAGCGCCACCCGCGTCAGCCCGCCGGGGGTGATGTCGATCCCCTCGGGCGAAACCAGCACGAACGGGCGTAAATCGACATGGCGCGGAGCCAGCCCGGCGCGCGTGTAGATCGGACAGGTCGACAGCGACAGCGTCGGCTGGGCGATGTAGTTCTGCGGGTTGGCCTCCAGCTTGGCCCGGAAGGCACGGATTTCCTTCTTCGTCGCAGTCGGACCGATCAGCATGCCGTATCCGCCCGAACCGTGGACTTCCTTCACCACCAGTTCGTCAAGATTGTCGAGCACATAGGCAAGGCTGTCAGGATCGGCACAGCGCCATGTCTGGACGTTGGGCAGCAGCGGTTTTTCGCCGGTGTAGAATTCGACGATCTCGGGCATGAAGGAATAGATCGCCTTGTCGTCGGACACGCCCGTTCCCGGCGCGTTTGCGATGGTGATCCCGCCCGAACGGTAGACATCCATGATGCCCGGCACGCCCAGCACGCTGTCCGGCTCGAATGTCAGCGGATCAAGGTAATCGTCATCGACCCGGCGATAGAGCACATCGACCGGCTCGAACCCGCGCGTGGTGCGCATCTGCACGCGCCCGCCGACGACGCGCAGATCGCTTCCTTCGACCAGTTCGGCCCCCATCTGGTCAGCCAGAAAGGCGTGTTCGAAATAGGCCGAATTGTAGATGCCCGGCGTCAACACCGCGACATTCGGCTTGCGCCCACCGGCCGCGTCGAACTTCGGCGGGGCGCAGGCAGCAAGGCTGCGGGCAAGGCGGCGCGGATAATTGGATACCTGCTCCACCGCGACCCGGCTGAACAGGTCGGGGAACATCGCCATCATCGTTTCGCGGTTTTCGAGCATGTAGGACACACCCGAAGGCGTGCGGGCGTTGTCTTCCAGCACGAAGAATTCGTCCGGGCCGGTGCGGACCAGATCGATGCCGACGATATGGGTGTAGATGCCGCCCGGCGGCGTCATTCCCACCATGTTGGGCAGCCATGCTGCATTGTCGCGCAGCAGACGTTCGGGCAGTCGCCCGGCCCGCACGATCTCCTGACGGTGGTAGAGATCGTACAGGAAGGAGTTGAGTGCGCGCACACGCTGTTCGATCCCGCGCGTCAGCCGGCGCCATTCGGCCGCGGTGATGATGCGCGGCACCATGTCGAACGGGATCAGCCGTTCTTCCGCCTCATCCTCGCCATAGACGTTGAAGGTGATGCCGGTGCGGCGGAAACTTTCGTCGGCTTCGGAATTCTTGCGCTTGAGGTAGGCGGGTTCCTGTTCCTTGTACCAAGCGCAGTAATCGGCATACGCCGGGCGCGTGTTGCCCGACGGATCGTGCATCTCGTCAAAATTGCCTGATTTTTCGATTGGCTCGCCGGCCATTGATCCCCGCTGTTTTCGCTGCACTTGCGAAGTGACACCATAACCAAGGGTTAGCGAAAGAAAAGGGCAGAAATTCGCCCGAAAAGCAGGGAATTCACCCGAGCTTCGGGCGGTCCAGCTCGTTCAGCACCGTCAGGATCGACTGCGGGGCATAGGTGAACCCCGAATGGGTGCAGCGCAGGGCTATCGCCCGGTCCCTCTCACCCGGCTTGCCCGGCGCGCTGCGGGGGCCAATCGCGCCGTCATTGGCGCTCCACAAGGCGATCGTTTCGACCGGAGGCTTTGCGGCCAGATCGGCTTCGATTGGCGGCGCATCGACGCTGTGCCCGGTGATCGCCTGATACACCCGCCAGACGTTGTTCGCGCGCGGGCTTCCGGAAAAGGGAGATCCCATCGTGATCACCTTGGACACGCACAGCGGGTGACGCTTGGCCAGTTCGCGCGCATAGAGCCCGCCGAGGCTCCAACCGACCAGCGCGACGGGCTCCTCATACCGTTCGACCACGTCAACCAGGCGCGCCTCAAGCCGCTCCATTGCCTCTGCGGCCACGCCCCAGTTGCGCCCGAGACCCCAGCGTTTGCAGCGGTGTCCGGCGGCTTCGAGTTGCTGAGCCATATAGCGCATCCGGTTGGGGCCATGACCGAAACCGGGCAGCAGGATGATCGTCTGCGGGTTCTGCGCCTGCGGAATGTCGATCTTGCGCACCAGCCTGCGCGCAGGCTCGATCAGCAGTTCCAGCTCCCCGGCAAGGCGCAGCAAGGTGGGCTTGCCCTGCTCTTCATCCGGATGGGCTTCAGAGGCGAGCGCGATGCGGCGCGCGATCTCGCTTTCAGCAAGAGCGGCTTTCGACTTTTCCCGGATTGTGTCGCGCAGGTCCATGACGCCCTCTTATGGCCCATTGCCCTGAATATCGGGTGAAGCCGCTGGCGGTGCAATGAAAAAGGGCGGGATCGGCCCAGCCGCCCCGCTCCCTTTGGCATCCGGTCTTATCAGCAATCAGCCTTCGCAGTCGCCAATGCGCTCCTGAAGCATGCTCATTTCGATATTGGCATTGCCCATTTCGGCAATATTGCCGTTGGTCACGACATTGATCTGGGATTTGGTAGGGCTGACGTTGCCATTCATGGTCATCCGCATCTCGCCGCCCTCGGCCGGGCTGCAAGACATCGCCATTTCGATCTTGCCACCATCAAGGTTGAACTGCTCGATCTTGCAGCTTTCATCCTGCCCCTCGGTCAGCGACTCCTCGAAGCCTTTTTCGGCTTCTTCGGGGGTCAGGCAGTATTCGAAGGTGTTGTTCATCATCGAACCCATCATCTCCATCATCTGAGGAGGAGCGCCCGGAATATCGGCTTTGGAAAGGGTCATGGTAACTTTGTAATTGCCCGGATCGGGACGCAGGTTCGCGCCGTCACGGGCCATTTCGTCGCGCATTTCATCGGCAGAGATGGTGCCATCTCCATCGGCGTCGGCGGTTCCGTTGTCACCACACGCGGCGAGCGCGATGGCCGAACCGAGCGCCAGAAGCGCGAAGCGCGCTGAATATTTCATTGAAAACCCTCCCTCATTGCACAAAGCCTGACGGTAGAGCCGGGATCGGTGCTTCACAAGCCGCAACTTGCCGACCATATCCGCAGTCATGGCAGAACTGGTGATCAGACGCGGATTGGACGAACCCGAAACAGGGGAGGATTTCACCCCGCACCGCCCAGTGCGCCCCGAAAAATCGATGCCGGGCAAGAAATTCAAGCTGGTGTCGGACTATGAACCCGCCGGTGACCAGCCGACCGCGATTGCCGAACTGGTGCAAGGCACCCGCGATGGCGAGCAGACACAGGTGCTGCTCGGCGTAACCGGTTCGGGCAAGACCTTCACCATGGCCAGCGTCATCCAGGAATTGCAGCGCCCGGCGCTGATCCTTGCGCCCAACAAGATCCTCGCCGCGCAGCTTTATGGCGAGATGAAGAGCTTCTTTCCCGAAAACGCGGTCGAGTATTTCGTCAGCTATTACGACTACTATCAGCCCGAAGCCTACGTCCCGCGCTCCGACACCTATATCGAGAAGGAATCGAGCGTGAACGAGGCGATCGACCGGATGCGCCATTCGGCCACCCGCGCGCTGCTCGAACGCGATGACGTGGTGATCGTCGCCTCGGTTTCCTGCCTTTACGGCATTGGCTCGGTCGAAACCTATTCGGCGATGGTGTTCGACATCAAGAAGGACGAGGTCGTCGACCAGCGCGAACTGATCCGCAAGCTGGTGGCCCTTCAGTACAAGCGCAATGATGCGGCGTTCACGCGCGGATGTTTCCGAGTGCGCGGGGACAATCTGGAACTGTTCCCCAGCCACTATGAAGACATGGCATGGCGTATCAGCTTCTTTGGCGACGAGATTGAAGAGATTGCCGAATTTGATCCGTTGACCGGCAAGACCGGGGCCAAGCTGGACAAGGTGCGGGTCTATGCAAATTCGCACTATGTCACCCCCGGCCCGACGATGAAGCAGGCGAGTGAGGCGATCAAATTCGAACTGGCTGAACGGCTCAAGGAGCTGGAAGCCGAGGGCAAGCTGCTCGAACACCAGCGATTGGAACAGCGCACCCACTTCGACCTCGAGATGATCGCGGCAACCGGCAGTTGCAACGGGATCGAGAATTACTCGCGGTTTCTCACCGGACGTCTACCGGGTGAACCGCCGCCGACCCTGTTCGAATACCTGCCCGAAAACGCGCTGCTGTTCGTCGATGAAAGCCACCAGACGGTGCCGCAGATCGGGGCGATGGCGCGCGGGGACCATCGCCGCAAGCTGACGCTGGCCGAATACGGTTTCCGACTGCCGTCCTGCATCGACAACCGCCCGCTGCGGTTCAACGAATGGGACGCGATGCGCCCGCAGACCTTCTGCGTTTCGGCGACTCCCGGAAACTGGGAAATGGAGCAGACCGGCGGTGTCTTTGCCGAACAGGTCATCCGCCCCACCGGCCTGATCGACCCGCCGGTCGAAATCCGCCCGGTCGAGGATCAGGTCCAGGACTGCATCGAGGAATGCAAGGCGACCGCGAAGAAGGGATATCGCACGCTTGTCACCACGCTGACCAAGCGCATGGCCGAAGACCTCACCGAATTCATGCACGAAGCGGGTGTCCGGGTGCGCTACATGCACTCCGATGTCGAGACGCTGGAACGTATCGAACTGATCCGCGATCTGCGCATGGGCGTGTACGATGTGCTGGTGGGGATTAACCTGCTGCGCGAAGGGCTCGACATTCCCGAATGCGGTCTTGTCTGCATTCTCGACGCGGACAAGGAAGGCTTCCTGCGTTCCGAAACATCACTGGTGCAGACCATCGGGCGCGCGGCGCGCAACGTTGACGGGCGCGTGATCCTTTATGCCGATCGCATCACCGGCAGCATGGAACGCGCCATGGCCGAAACCGACCGTCGCCGCGCCAAGCAGCAGGCCTATAACGAAGAGCACGGCATCACCCCGCAGACCATCAAGCGCAACATCCACGATATCGTCGCGCATTCCGCCGCACAGGACGGGGTGACGGTGGAGATCGAGGAAGGGGTCAACAATCTGGTCGGCCACAATCTGCGCAGCTACATCGAAGACCTCGAAAAGCGGATGCGCGAAGCGGCGGCGAACCTCGAATTCGAGGAAGCCGGACGCTTGCGCGACGAAATCCGGCGGCTGGAAAACGACGAGCTGGGCCTGCCCGACGGCGCGAAGAAGGCCCCGATCGTCGGGCGCAGCAACGAAGGCAAGCCGGGCACGCGCAAGACGCGGTACGGAAAGACCCGCTACAAGAAGATGGGCGGGAAACCTTGAGCTGGATGCATCGCATTCCGGGCATCGGCGATCTGATCGATCTGGGCCAGGACATTGCCTATGAACTGCGTCGCCGCAAGCTCGACAAGCAGGACGAAAAGACCCCGATCCTGTTCGAAGACGAGGTTCTGGGAACCTTCAAATTCTGGCGGGAAGCGGGCAGTTTCGAGACGCGCCGTATCTGGGGCAATGCTGAAGTAGCGGTCTCCTTGAACGGGGGCTGGGGCGAGCGCACAGACTACACCGAAGAGGTCGCCGCGGTGGCGTTGGGGGCGCGTATATTCTGGGCCGACCAGCCGGGCTGGCAAACGCGGATCGAAGAATGCATCCGCCGCGACCTGTTCGAGTTGGCGCAGGAATGGGCGGCTGATGCGGATGAAACGATCACGCCGGACGATCTTATCACGCGTATCAGAATTGACGGGATCGGCTTTGAACCGGGCGGGCACTTCTGCGTCTGGTACGATGGCGGCACCGCCTTCGGTGGCGGGCATGGAGTGACAGTCGTCGGGAAGCTGGAAACCGGCCCGGAATATGCCGAAATGCACGGCTAGGAAGTTTGCGCCTTCCCCAACTCACCACGTGAAGGTGGGAGGGAAACCTTGACCGGATGGCGGGACTGGTGCCAATCCGCTTGCCATGAAAACACGCATTCTCGCCGCTTTGACGGCTTCGCTGCTTGCCACCACCCTACCCGCTCCGCTGATTGCCGAAGCGCATTCGGAAGGGGCCTCGCAATCCGCGACGATCACTCCGCAAACCCGTTCACGCGAACTCGCGGGGACCTTTGGCGGAGTGCGCGTGCCTTACACCGCGACCATCACCGAAACGATCCTGAGCGGTGATGACGGCAAACAGGAAGCGGTGATCGTCAGCACCTCTTACGTCAAAAGCCCGCGCGACACCTCGCGTCCGGTGTTCTTCATCTACAACGGCGGACCGGGTTCGGGCTCGGTTTGGTTGCAGATGGGTGCGTTCGGGCCGAAGCGGGTGGCCATCCCTAGTGATGCGCGCGACGATGGTGCGCCGCCCTATCCGTTGCTCGACAATCCCGACAGCCTGCTCGACGTCGCAGACCTTGTTTTCATCGATCCGCCAGGCACGGGCTTCAGCTATCTCACCAAGGGCACCGATCCCGGCAAATATTACGGGCTGAGGCAGGATGCCCGCGCCGTTGCCGAAGTGATCCGCCGGTGGATCAACGACAACGGCCGCTGGAACAGCCCCAAGTATTTGGGCGGGGAAAGCTATGGCACCAGCCGCACCGCGATGGTCGTCGATGAACTGGAAGGCGGCACCTACAATGATGTCGGCCTCAACGGGTTGATCCTGATTTCGACCATCCTCGATTTCGCCGGACGCGAGCCCACTCCGGGCAATGAGATGGCCTATATCGTCACCCTGCCCAACATGGCGGCAGCGGCGTGGTATCACGGCAAGGTCGAAGCGCCATCGGTCGAAGTCATCGCCGAAGAGGCGCGCCGTTTCGCCATCGGCCCGTTTGCGACCGCGCTGCTGAAAGGGCAGGACCTGCCCGCAGACGAGCGTGCAAGCGTGCGGCGAGAGCTTGCTCGCCTGACGGGGCTTTCGGAACAATATCTGGAACAGGCCAACCTGCGCGTCACCTCTCAGCGTTTCTACAAGGAGCTGCTGCGCGATCGCGGGCTGACGATCGGTCGGCTCGATGCGCGTTACACCGGGGTCGATTACGACAACGCCGGAGAAACGCCCGACAGCGACCCCAGCTTCTACGGCATTGACGCAGGTTACACCGCCGCGATCAACGAATGGGCGCGCGAAGGCCTCGGTTTCGAGACGGATCGCGAATACCAGTCGATCGGCAGCCTAGGCGCATCGTGGGACTGGTCTTTGGGCGGCAGGGGCCGCAACGCCTATCTCAACGTCGCGCCCTTCATCGGCCAGGCCATGCGCCAGAATTCGCAGCTTCGCGTGTTCAACGCGCAGGGGTGGTATGATTTCGCCACGCCGTTCTTCGGGGCCGAATATTCGCTCAACCGTTTCGGCATTCCGCAGGATCGGATCACCTACGAATATTACGACGCGGGCCACATGATGTATATCCGCGATGAAGACCGGGCGAAGCTGTCGCGTGATCTCAGGGCCTTCATCCGCGCCCGATGAGATACATAGCAGCGATCGCCCTGCTTGGGGTGCTGGCCGGGTGCCAGCCCCCGCCAACCGACGCCGATCTGGCGCGCGGCATGGCGGAAGAGGAGGTCGTCACGGCATCCGAACCGATCGCCTCCCCCGATTTCGAAGGTGCCGTCTGGGCGCGTAGTCCCAATGTCGAAGGGCGCATCATCTATGGCATTCCGGGCGAAGCGGCCCAAGTAGCGCTCGAATGCGTCGATGCCGAAAGCCAGTTGCCAAAGCTGGTGATCACCCGGCTTGCCCCCGCCGATGAAGGCGCAGGCGCGATGCTGGCGCTGGTTGGCAATGGCCATATCGGCCGCCTGCCCGTCGATGCGGCCGACATGAACGGGCGCAGCGTGTGGCAGGGCACGCATCTGGCCGCGGACAGCCGCTGGGAACCGCTGGCCGGGCCGCGCAAGGTCACTCTGACGGTGCCGGGCGCAGGAATGGTGACGTTGAACCCCAGCCTCGCCGCGTGGGATATGGTGGCGCGGTGCAGAAGCGATGATCCCCCGCCGCAGATCGAACTGCCCGAACCCGAAAAGTCAGCGACGGCCCTTTGATGCACGCTCGGCGAGCATGTCGGGGGTGAGAACCTGCGGCAATTGCTCGCCTTCCTCCTCCGGCTCATACCACAGGTAAAGCGGCACGCCCGCCGCGCCCTGTTCATTGAGGAAACCGGTGATTTCTTCGTCACGGACAGTCCAGTCGCCGACCATCGCGATCACCCCTGCCTGTTCGAAGGCATCGCGGGTCGCCTCGCGCTCGATCGCGACGCTTTCGTTGACCTTGCAGGTGACGCACCAGTCGGCGGTGAACCACACGAACACCGGCTTGCCCGAAGCGCGCGCCTCGGCCAGCGCATTGCGACTGAAGCTGCGTGGGGAAAGCAAGCTTTCGCTGGCCGACGCTCCGCCGCCCGCTTCGTAACTGTAAGGCAGCGCAAAGGCGCCGAAGATCAGGAACGGCGCGGCCACCAATCCGAATGCGGGCCACGCCATCTTGCCCGCTTTCTGCAAGCGACCGACTACGGCCAGCGCCAGCAGCACGCCGAACAGCATGACGAGCGCGAACAGCGCAAAGCCCTTGCCACCAAGCTGCACCGTCAGCCAGATCAGCGCGAGCGTGGTCAGCCCCATCGGGATCGCCATGATCTTGCGGAACCGGTCCATCCACGCCCCCGGCTTGGGCAGCATCCGGCGCAGCGCGGGGACAAAGCCGATCAACAGGAACGGCAGCGCCAGCCCCAGCCCCAGCATGGCAAACAGCATCAGGGCCAACGGCGTCGGCAGCAGCAAGGCCGCGCCCAACGCAGCCGCCATGAACGGCCCGGTGCACGGGGTCGCGGCGACCGCGGCCAGCAGCCCGGTCGCAAAGGCACCGCGCCCTGCGCCATTGCCGGTGTCCACGCTCGGCAATTCGAACAATCCGGCGAAATTGGCGGTGATGACCGCGGCCAGCACCAGCAGCGCGATCACCACCGATGGCTCCTGCAACTGGAACGCCCAGCCGACCTGTTCCCCGGCGGCACGCAGCGCCAGCATGATCCCGCCCAGCGCGACACAGGCCAGCACGACCCCGGCGGTGTAGGCCAATCCTTCGCTGCGTGCCCGATGTTCGTCGGAAGCCTCGCTGCCTCCGGCGCGCGCCAGCGACAGCGCCTTGAGGCTCAGGATCGGGAAGACGCAGGGCATGATGTTGAGGATCAGCCCGCCGATCAGCGCACCGAGGATCAGCGTCAACAGCGGCGGGGTTTCGAGGCCCACGGGTCCTGCGATCAACTCGCCGCCCGTGGGGACATCGCCTTGCACCGCTTCGAACCGCACCCCGGTTTTCGCATCAAAGCCGAGGATGCCCGAAACCGCCTCCTCCTCGCCCGTGCCATATTGGTCGAGCGGCATTTCGACCACCAGAGCATCGCCGGTGCGGCGGAATGTCTGCGCGGCGGCATATTGGACAAGCCCCGTTTGCGAGACAAATAGGTGCGGCTTGGCCAGCGCGACGCTTTCGGGCAACGGCACAGAAATCCGCAGTATGCCGCCTGAAATCTCGAAGGTGCCGGTTGCATCCAGCAGCGGCGCGATCTCCGCCCGCCAGCGGGCAAAATCTCCGCCCTGCCCGGCAGACAGCACCGCGTCCTGCGGCACACAGATCTTGTCGGTGCAGGCGAGGTATTCGACATGACCCGTGACCTGCGGCAGTCCGTCGATCACCGCGTCATCAGGCACATTCACCGGAACCAGCACCGTATGCGGGCCCTTGTAAATGTGGTTCATGATCGCGCTGTTGGGCAATTGCTGCACCAGCGTTTCAGGCACCGGATACAGCGGTGTGCCCATCTCCCAGCCTTCGGGCAGGTCAAGCTGCAGCTGCATCCCCTGCCCCGCGTCGCCGGGGTTGGACCAGTATCCGTGCCATTCCTCGCTCGACGGGAGGAACCGCAGCGCCAGCATCCATTCCTGTCCGGCGCGCGGCGCGCCATCGGCCAGCAGTTCCACCGCGATGTTGCCATCGCCATAGCGTGCCTCGCGCGGGGTGGCGGAATCCTGCGCCAAAGCTCCGCCTGCCAGCAGGGCGGCCAGAAAAACCGCGAATATCGCCCCCATTCTCGCGGGCCAGATTTCGCGCGATGCAATCCGGATTGCAGCGAAGTCCATTATCTGTGGCTTGCCTCTTTGCGTCAGGTCAACGTAGGAGCGGCACTAGCGGTGCATATGGCTTTCCGCAAAGTCTGGTTGAAGGGTTACCTTGGAAATTATGGCGCAAGCAGATTCAGAAACCCGCGATCTCCTGATCCTTGGCGGCGGCCTTGTCGGCATGGCGCTGGCACTCGCAGCGGCAAAACAGGGCATATCCAGCCATGTGATCGACCGCGCAGACCCTGCCGAACTGACCCGCGAAGGCTTTGACGATCGCGCCACCGCGATCTCGACCGCCAGCTGGCACCTGTTCACCAATATCGGGATCGCCGATTATCTCGAACCCTTTGCCTGCGATATCTCCAGCATCGCGGTGACCGATCAGAACAAGCCGGGGCGGATCGACTTCACCCCGGAACCGCACGAGGGGACGCTGGGCCGGATGTTCCCCAATCGCCGCCTGCGCCTCGCCCTGTTCGAAGCGGCGACAGAGGAACCTCTAATCAACTGGGTTTCCAAGGCCGAGATCGTCGAAAGGCAACGTAGCGAATTCGGCGTGGCGGCGGTGCTTCACGACGGACGCAAGCTGAAGGGGCGCCTGATGGTCGCCGCCGAAGGCCGCCAGTCGCCCACCCGCGACGAGGCAGGCATCACCATCGCCAAATGGGATTACAAGCACCGCGCGGTGATCGCCGGGCTTACTCACACCAAGCCGCATGGCAATGTCGCTTGGGAAATCTTCTATCCCGCAGGCCCCTTTGCCCTGCTGCCGATGAACGACGATCCCGACGGCACGCACCGCTGCTCGCTGGTGTGGACCGTGTCGGAGGAGGATGGAAAGGCCGTCACCAAGCTGGGTGACCGCGCGTTTCTGGCCGAGGTGCAGAAACGCATGGGCGACATTCTGGGCGAGATCACCAGCGTCGGCCCGCGTTCAAGCTGGCCGCTGGGGTTCCACCACACCGCCAAGATCACCGCCGAACGGCTGGTCCTGATCGGCGATTCCGCACACGGACTGCACCCGATTGCCGGACAGGGGCTGAACCTTGGCCTGCGCGATGTCGGCGCTCTGGTCGAGGTGCTGGCCGATGGCGCAAGGCTCGGGCTGGATCCGGGCGATGCGCAATTGCTCAAAAGGTATGAAAACTGGCGCGGGCTCGACAGCTTCATGGTCGCGCTGGCGACCGACGGGCTGACATGGCTGTTCGGCGTTCCAGGCAAGACCGCAAGCGCGGTGCGGCGCCTCGGCATGTCGGCGGTGCAGCGCACACCGATGCTCAAGACGTTCTTCATGGATGAAGCGCGCGGTATCTCCGGCGATCTGCCGGAACTGCTGAAAGCCTGATCTAGCCTTCGGGCTGTTCGACCGGACTTGGCTGGCGCACGACATTGCCTGCTCCATCGCGCAGCCCGCTCTGATCAAGCACCGCCGCCGTCTCGATCACTTCGAGCGCCTGCATCGCGTCGCGAAACCTTTCGGCATCGGCAATCCATGCGTCGGCCTTGTCCGCTCCGGGCATCCCGCGAATTTCGTCGATCGCGTTCTGGTAGCGCCCCTGCTCCAGCGCGATGCGCGCGCGCTCAAGCCGCCGTTCGGGCTGGGGTGACGGCGTGCTCTCGCGGCGGATGACGAAGAGTTCGCCCAGTTCCCGCTGCAATCGCGCCCAGCTCATGCCCTCGCGCCGTTGCACGAGATCAGGGCCGAGCCCGTCGAGCCGCGCCGTCAGATTGTCGATCCGGATCGGCTCACGCGCGAAATTGATGATGGTGCTGACGGCATTGGGCCATTGATCGCCAAACCGCAGGCGCAGTTGATCGGCGAGATATCCCAGTTCAGCCCCGCGTTCGACAGCTCGGCGGGTAGCAAAAGCGATCAGCAAGCCTTCGGCGCGGGCAGCATTGCCTGCTGCCGCCTGTGCCTGAAGATCGAGCCGCGCGAGCCGCTGCTCCGCCGCTGCAAGCCGCTGATCAAGCCCGCCCTGTTGTTCGGCAACATTGCGAACCGCCTGTGCCGCGCCGTTTGCATCGCCGGTTTCCAGAGCGGCCACCGCTTCGGCCAGCGGGCTTGGTGAAGCGGTAACCCCCGCACTTGGCGAAGCCGAAGGCTCTGTCACCAGCGGCACATCGGGCAATTCTGCCGCGCCGCTGCTGGAGACGAGCGGCGTCTCATCATCAGCGTTGAGATTGTAGTAGACCACATATCCCGCCAGCGCGCCGCCCGCCAGAAACGAGGCCAGCGCAGCAATAAGCAAGCCCTTTGTAGAGCTCGGCTTCCTGCGGCTGCCATATTTAGATGCCATCAAAAATCCGTATCTTGTGCGACCCACATTGCGAGTTTTCTCCCGTCGAGTTGGGCAAGCACGGTTATAGACACAGGTTTCCTACCATTTCCAGCAAAGCCCGATCATTCGGCGCGGGCGAGACGTGGATAGCGCGCCAGCCCTTACCCGCAGATGAAGCGACCCGGGGGCCGATCACCGCCAGTTCGATCCGGTCGCGCTGCAAGGCCAAGCGTCTGCTTTCACGGTCGAATTGCTGTGCCGCAGCCCCCGAATGAAGCAGCACGGTCAGCCCCAGATCATGCAATGGCCGCAGCGGTTCAGGCAGTTCCAGCGCTACATTTTCATAAGCGATCACGGTGTGGATATGTACCCCGGCAGGGGGAAGAAGCGGCACATGTTCCGCCCCGGCAATGCGCAGCAGCCGTGCGGGGGCGGGGATTGCGTCGAGCACTTTCTGCAGCCCGCCACTGCCCACACCCGCAATCTCGAACCCCGCCTCGCGTGCGGCATCGGCGGTGGTTTCGCCGACAGCATAAACGGGTTTGCCCTTGAGCCGCTCAAGCGCCTCGCCCCCGTGGCGGATGGCGTTGGCGCTGCCGATCAACAGCGCATCGATCGCGCCGGGCTCGGGGCATTCCCAATCAAGCGGGCGTATCTCCGAAAGCGGATAGCCAATGGCGTTAAGGCCGATTTCCTGCGCTGCGGCGAGTGTGGCGGAAAGCCCCGGTTCGGGCCTTACAACCAGCACATATCCGTTCGCGCGCGGCAATATCACGCCCCGCCGAAATGCGGCCTGATCCCCGGCGTTGCGCGGGCCAGCAGGTCAGCCGCCAGCGCCCTTACCGGCGCGTGATCGAGCGGATCGAACAGGACTTCGCCCTCGACACGTTCGGAACCGTCAGGGCTGAACAGCGCGGCGCGCATCACCAGCCCTTCCCCTCCCGGCTGGCACAGCACCGCAACCGGCGAATGGCAGGTGCCGCCAAGCTGAGCGAGCAACGCGCGTTCAGCCTCAAGCTCGCAGCGCGTGCAGTGATCGTCGATCGCCGCAAGCGCGGCCTTGGTTGCCCCATCATCGGCGCGGCATTCGATCGCGATCACCCCTTGCGCGGCAGCCGGAATCCATTCGTCCACGGCAAGCGGAGAACCGACTTCGCTCTGCCCCAGCCGCTCCAGCCCCGCAGCGGCGAGGAAAGTCACATCGGCCTCGCCTGCCTCAAGCTTGGCCAGCCGCGTGGCGACATTGCCGCGAAACGTCACCACCTGGCAGTCAGGCCGCAGATTGAGCAATTGCGATGCCCGCCGCGGAGCAGAGGTGCCGACCACCGCGCCGTGGGGAATATCGGCAATGCTCGCCGCCCCCACCAGCGCATCGCGCCGGTCCGCGCGCGGCAGAAACGCGGCAAAGCAGAATTCCTGCGGGCGGATCGTTTCGACATCCTTGGCCGAATGCACGGCGACATCGATCAGGCCTTCACCAAGCCACTGGTCCAGTTCCTTGGTCCACAGCGCCTTGCCGCCGATTTCCGCGAGCGGCCGGTCGAGCACCTTGTCCCCGCTGGCAAGGACAGGCACAAGTTCCACCTCATCCTCGGCCCAGCCGTGGGCAGCGCAAAGCCGCTGGCGGGTTTCGATGGCCTGCGCCATCGCAAGCGGAGAATTGCGCGTTCCAAGGCGGATGCGGATGTCGGAATTGGGCGTGTTATTCATGGCTAAGCTTGCCCTAGCCCCCACAGCGACTAGATGGAAGCGCCATGGGATCGGTATCGCACAAGTCTGACGCAGCAATCGTACTGGGGATTGAATCCAGCTGCGATGAAACCGCCGTCGCGCTTGTGACAGCGGATCGGCGCATTCTGGCACAGCGTATCGCGAGCCAGGAAGCCGAACATGCGCCCTATGGCGGGGTCGTCCCCGAAATTGCCGCGCGCGCCCATGCGCAGCGGCTTGCCCCGATGCTCGAAGCGGTGATGGACGACGCCGGACTGACGCTGGATCAGGTCGATGCGGTTGCCGCCACTGCCGGGCCGGGACTGATCGGCGGAGTGATGGTGGGGCTCGTCAGCGGCAAGGCGCTCGCGATGGCGGCGGACAAGCCGCTGATCGCGGTCAACCATCTCGAAGGCCATGCCCTTTCCCCGCGACTGGCCGATCCTGCACTGGAATTTCCCTATCTGTTGCTGCTGGTTTCGGGCGGGCATTGCCAAATCCTCGGTGTCGAAGGTGTCGGGCAATACCGCCGCCTCGCCACGACGATCGACGATGCGCTGGGCGAAGCGTTCGACAAGACCGCGAAGATCCTTGGCCTTGGTTATCCCGGCGGCCCGGCGGTGGAGCGGCTGGCGCGCGAAGGCGATGCCAAAGCCGTGCCTTTGCCCCGCCCGCTCAAAGGATCGAAGGAACCGCATTTCTCCTTTGCCGGCCTCAAAAGCGCGGTGCTGCGCGCCTATGAAAGCGGTGAGCACAATCCCGCCGACATCGCCGCCAGTTTCCAGCAGGCGGCGATTGATTGCCTCATCGACCGGCTCAGACTGGCACTGGATCAGGCAGGGGCATTCCCCGCGCTGGTGGTGGCAGGCGGTGTCGCCGCGAACCAGAGCGTGCGCGGCGCGCTGGAGGAACTGGCGCAGGCGAACGCGATGCGCTTTGTCGCACCACCACTTGCGCTCTGCACAGACAATGCCGCAATGATCGCCTGGGCAGGCTGCGAAAGGCTGGCGCATGATGCTGACTTCGCAGGCGATCCGCTTGATCTGAAAGCGCGGCCGCGTTGGCCGCTTGATCCGGAGGCGGAAACGGTGCGCGGTGCGGGAGTGAAAGCATGAGCGGAACTGTCGGAGTGATCGGAGCGGGCGCATGGGGCACAGCGCTGGCGCAAATGCTCGCCAGCGACGGGGGCGGTGTCCTGATCTGGGCGTTCGAACCCGAAGTCGTCACCGCGATCAACACCGATCACCGCAACCTGGCCTATCTGCCGTCCGCCGAACTTTCGCCCGCCATCCGGGCAACCGGCGATCTGGGTGAGATGGCCGGGATCGAAACGGTGCTGGTCGTCACCCCGGCACAGGTGCTGGGCAAGGTTCTTGGCGGTCTGCCCCAGTCCCCGCGCGATCTGGTGCTGTGTTCGAAAGGGATCGAAGCGGGATCGGGCCTGCTGATGAACGATGTCGCCCGCGCCGCCGCGCCGGGCAGCGCGATTGCGGTGCTTTCCGGCCCGACATTCGCGCATGAAGTCGCCGCCGGACTGCCCACTGCCGTAACCCTCGCCTGCGAGGGCGGGCGCGAACAGTGGGAACGGCTTTCCCCGGTGATCGCACGGCCCGCTTTCCGGCCCTATTATTCCGACGATGTCACCGGCGCGGAAATCGGCGGTTCGATCAAGAACGTGCTGGCGATTGCCTGCGGCGTGGTTGACGGGCTGGGTCTTGGCCAGAATGCCCGCGCCGCGCTGATCGCGCGCGGCTATGCCGAGATGCTGCGCTTTGGCGAGGCGATGGGCGCGCAGGTCGAAACGCTCAGCGGATTGTGCGGCCTTGGCGATCTGGTGCTGACCTGCTCCTCCACCTCCAGCCGCAATTTCTCGCTCGGCAAGGCATTAGGCGAAGGCCGGAGCGCCGCCGAACTGATGGCAGACCGCACCACCGTGGCCGAAGGCGCGCATACCGCCCCAGTGCTCGCCGCGCTGGCGCACGAACGCGGGATCGCCATGCCGATCACTACCGCCGTCAACGCGATCCTGAACGGCGCCGCACCCAAGGCCATCGTCGCGCAACTGCTAGCCCGCCCGCTCACCGCCGAATTGCCCGGCGACCAGTCGGACATTTCCTGAGCGTGGCGACCCTGCCCCAAGACACCCCCCGCCCCGACAAGGGCGGAGACGACATGGCCACACTGGCCAAGGGCGGGCGCACCAACACGCTTGGCTTCATCCTGCGCCTGCTGGGCGGCATTCCGTTCCTGTTCGTCGGTTTCCGCCTTTACGGCGTCGACGAAATGGGCCGGTTCGCCGCCGCCTTTGTCGTGATCGAAATCTTCGCGCTGGTCTGTTCGCTGGGGGAAAAGCGCGGGCTGGCGCAGCGATTGACCGAAGGGGCGGAGGATCACGAGGATACGCCGACGAACCTCGTCTTCGACGGGATGCTGACCTCGCTCGTTTTCTCGATTGCCGCCTGCGCGCTTTTGGTCGCGTTTCCGGTGATCATTTTCCCGAGCGGCACCAACAGCGAATTCGACATGTGGATGATCGCGGCGATCCCGGCCTTCGCATTGACCGAGATCCTGCTTGCCGCGCAGGCCTATCGCTATGACATTGCCACCACCGTCCGCGCCCGTGCGGTGGTGGAGCCGTGGACCAAATCGATCCTTGTCGCCGCCTTCTTCTTCATCCCCGCGCTGGCCGGAGGCGGCATCGCGCTCGCCTTTCTCGCGGCGATCTATGCCGCGCTGTTCACCGCCGCATGGTCGTTCCTGAAGACCTATGGCCTGCCCAAGGCGTGGCGCCCGCGTCCGCGATACTTGCTGAAGATGACGGCCCGCGCCCTGCCGCTGGTGGGTGCGGACGTGATCGAGCGGGGCACCCGGTTGCTCGACGTGTTCCTGCTCGGCCAGTTCACCTCGGCCGGCACCGTCGGCATCTACTGGTTCGCCAAGGAAGTCGTCAGCCTGCCGCAAAAGCTGAAAACCAGTTTCGAGCCGATCCTGTCGCCGGTCATCACCAAGAACCTGAAGATCGGCAACATGGAAGCCATCGCCGCGCAGGTGCGGCAGGTGGGTTTCTGGATTATCGCGCTTCAGGTCGGGATTGCCTTGATGCTGGCCATCCCTGGTGAGGCGGTGATGGGACTTGCCGGGCCGGCGATTGTCGGAGGCACCGGTGCGCTCGCGATCCTGTTGGCGGCAGAGGTGATCGCATCGATGGCAGTCGTGTCCGAAAGCGTGCTGGTGTATATCGCGCGCAAGCGGAACCTCGCGATTTCGGTGGGCGTCATCACCCTGCAAGGGGCATTGACGGTGGCGTTCATCCTGCTGGCGCAGCATCTGGGATACAATGAAGGCTTTCAGGCAGCAGGCGCGGCGGGCGCGCTGTTCGTGGCGCTGGCCGTATCCAGTCTTGTCAAGGCGCTGGTGCTGAAGACCTTGCTGAAAGCACCGGTTTCCAACTGGCGCTGGGCGCTGGTCTATGCCGCTGCCCCGGCGGTGGTGGTGGGCTTCGTCTTCACCGAATTCACCCCCGAATGGGTCGAACTGGCGATCGGCGGTCCGGCGATCCTGTTCGTCTATATGTGGGTCATCTGGAAACGCGGCTTTACCGAAGCGGACAAGGTGCTGTTCCGCAAGAACGCCAATCTACCCGAAGAAATTCTCGAAGCTGCAGAAAGCACCGCAAAGCCGCGCTGACCTCAGCTTTTCCGGGTTTTTCCGGGGGCTTTGCATCCCAGATTACGCAACCCTAACAGCGCGTTCAGTCGCGATTAACGCGCCGAGTCGCCCTTTTGCCGCGGGTAAATCACGGGGACTGGATATGCGGCAATTGAAGCGTGCTCACCTGAAAATTTCGGGCGTATTCGTATTGGGTCTGATCATTGCCGGCTGCACGCCGCAGGGCGACATGGCCAGCACCGGCAGCGCGCCGGGCAAGACTTCCGAAGCGCTTCCGCCTCCACCGCCGCCTCCCCCTCCGCCTCCCCCGCCGCCACCGGCAGCGGATGCGAGCACCGTCGTGGTGACGGGATCGCGGGTTCAATCATCCCCCGCGCCCGGACGGCGCAACCGAACCGGCGCGGTGCGCGGGAATGCCGAGCTTGCAATGGCTCCCCCGCCACCGGCCTATATCGTTCCGCCCGTCGTCGTCCCGACCGATCCGGGCCGCGAGCAATATGCGGGTGAGGAAGTCTCCCCCGTCAAACTCGTCGCGAACGAGCCTGTCAGCACTTTCAGCGTCGATGTCGACACCGGCGCCTATGCCAACACCCGCCGTTTCCTGACGCAGGGCCAGATACCGCCACAGGCCGCCGTGCGGACCGAGGAGATGATCAACTATTTCCGCTATGATTACGACCGTCCGCAAAGCCGCGAGGTGCCGTTCAGCGTCACCGCCGATGTCGCGAAAACGCCGTGGAACCCGGACACCTATCTGATGCGCATCGGCCTGCGCGGTTATGATATCGACAGCGAAGAACGCCCGCCGGCAAACCTCGTGTTCCTGATGGATGTGTCAGGATCGATGAATTCACCCGACAAGCTGCCGCTGGTGAAGACCGCGCTTTCCGGCCTTGCGGGCGAACTTGGCCCGCAGGATCGCGTTTCGATCGTGGTCTATGCCGGGGCAGCGGGCCTTGTGCTCGAACCCACCAATGACGTGCGCAAGATCCGCACCGCGCTGGAATCGCTTTCCGCCGGGGGATCGACCGCCGGGGGCGCGGGCCTGCAACTGGCCTACAACATTGCCGAGGATAATTTCATCAAGGGCGGGGTCAACCGCGTCATCCTTGCCACCGATGGCGATTTCAACGTCGGCGTGTCGGACAACAAATCGCTGATCGAAATGATCGAAGGCTATCGTGATCGCGACATCACGCTGACCACGCTCGGCTTTGGCCAGGGCAATTACAACGAGGCGATGATGGAGCAGATCGCCAACAAGGGTAACGGCAATTACGCCTATATCGACAGCGCGCTCGAAGCGAAAAAGGTGCTGGGCGATGAAATGTCCTCCACCCTGTTCACCATCGCCAAGGATGTGAAGATCCAGGTCGAATTCAACCCGGCGGTGATCAGCCAATACCGGCTTGTCGGTTATGAGAACCGCGCCTTACGCGAAGAGGATTTCGACAATGATCAGGTTGATGCGGGCGATATCGGCGCCGGACATCAGGTCACCGCGATTTACGAAGTAGTGCCGGCCGGAACGAAGGGCTGGATCGCCCCGCGCCGGTATGAAGACCAGCCTTCAAGTGAGGCGCTGCGGCGCATGGCGGAAGCCGCGCATATCAAATTGCGCTTCAAGCTGCCCGACAGCGACACTTCGGAACTGATCGACACGGTGGTGATGAGCGACGCCTTGCTCAACGCCCGCGCTCCGTCTGGCGATTTCGCCTTTGCGGCAGCGGTCGCTGCATTCGGACAGGTGCTGCGCGGTGACGAGTTGATGATGGGCTTCACCCATGACGATATCGGCGCGCTGGCCGGGCGACAGAACAATTTCTGGCGGCAGGAATTCCTCGAGTTGAACCAGCTGGCTGCCGGAATGCGGGGCGGCGGCTGATCCCCCATGCACAGGGCGCTTTTGCGCCCTGCTCCGCTGCTGCTAAAGGGCGGGCTCGTCAGTGATTCACGCATGAGGAGCCACCATGTCGCCCCAGACCGCCCAAGCCGCATTTCTGATCGCCCTCGGGGTCGTATTCCTCTCCGTCGCGATCTGGATGTTCATGCGCGCCAATCGCCGCACCAAGGTGATCCGCGATGAAGGCGCTGCGAAGGATGTTCTTGACGAAGGCGCCAGCCCTGCTGCCCGCAACCAGGCGTTGATCGATGCCCCAGCGGCGGTGGCGCGTGATGTCGGGCAGACTTCGGCCAATGCCAATTCCGATGCGATTGCCGCAGCCACCGCCAGCGCCGATGCCGAAGCGGGCGCCGCTGTCACCCCGACGACTGCGCCGGCCTCTGCCCCCGCTCCCGCTAATGCACCTGCACCTGCACCGACGGGCGAGGCGGACGATCTCAAGAAGATCAAGGGCGTGGGGCCAAAGCTTGTCACCATGCTCAAGGAGCAGGGTATCACCACCTATGCCCAGATTGCCGCGTGGAGCGATGCCGATGTTGCCCGGATCGACGAAACGCTGGGCCGGTTCAAGGGCCGGATCGAGCGCGATCAATGGGTTGAACAGGCGAAGCTGCTGGCCGCAGGTGACGAAGCCGGCTTTACCGAGAAGTTCGGCCGCGACGGTTGATCATTTTGCAACGCCTGAGGAACCATTCCGTCAGGCCAGCGTTACACCCCTGACCGTGTGGTAAAGACGCGGCATGTTCAGGGAGAGTGACATGAGCCAGAAAATTCTGGTGGCCGAAGACGAAATGATCGTCGCCTTCGACCTGTGCGATACTATTGAGGAAGCCGGGTTCGAAGTTGAAGGGCCGCACGCGGGGATTTCATCGGCCATGCTCGCCTTCCAGAAGGAAAAGCCCGATCTCGCCATCCTCGATATCGACCTGTGCGACGGCAATGTCTTCGCGCTGGCACGGGTGCTGGACGAAGAGCAAGTGCCGATCATTTTCCATTCGGGCCGCTATTCCAGCAAGCAGGTGAAAGCGCACTTCCCCTCTGCGCGGACGCTCCAGAAACCCTGCCCGCCATCGGCAGTGATCGCCGCGGTCAATGAAGTGCTGCGGGAATGCGCCGCCTTGGCGGACTGATCGTTCAAGGAACTTTTCCCCAAAGGGGCGTTGAAATCCCCTTCCCGTTCGGGCCACAATCAGTGGCGAACAAACAGGAAGGATTTCACCATGAAGAAACGGATCGCAGCCGCGTGCCTTGCTGCCGCAGCCACGCTGACCCTTGCCAGTCCTGCACAGGCGCGCGAGGGATACCTTGCCGAAGTGTTCGTCTTCGCCGGAAATTTCTGCCCGCGTGGCTCTTTGCCCGCCGATGGCCGACTGCTTTCGATCAGCCAGAACACGGCCCTGTTTTCGCTTCTCGGCACGATGTATGGCGGCGACGGGCGCACCACTTTCGCTTTACCCAAGCTTGACGGAATGGACGACAAGGACGGCCGCCCAGTCCGTTTCTGCATTGTCACGCAGGGGATTTATCCCTCGCGCAGTTGATGCCTCGCAAACGCATGCAAAGGCCTCTTGCGAAGGATACGCGCACCTGCGAAAGCTGACTGAGCAGAAAGTTTCAGGAGTAACCAGTGCACGCCCCCTCGTCACCCGACCTTGCGACCGCCGGAATCGTCTCGTTCAACTGGGAAGATCCGTTCGATCTCGAAAGCCAGCTGACCGAGGATGAGCGGATGATCCGCGATGCGGCGCACGGCTTTGCGCAAAGCGAGCTGCAACCGCGCGTGATCGAGGCGTTCCGCAACGAGGTTTCCGCCCCCGAACTGTTCCCGCTGATGGGTCAGGCAGGGCTGCTCGGCGCGACCATCCCAGAGGAGTTCGGCGGCGCGGGCGCCAGCTATGTCGCCTATGGCCTGATCGCCCGCGAGATCGAGCGGGTGGACAGCGGATACCGTTCGATGGCGAGCGTGCAGTCCAGCCTCGTGATGCATCCGATCTATGCCTATGGATCAGAGGAACAGCGCCGCAAATACCTGCCCGGCCTCGCCAGCGGTGAACTGATTGGCTGTTTCGGCCTGACCGAACCCGATGCCGGCAGCGATCCTGCGGGCATGAAAACCTACGCCAAGAAAGACGGGGACGGTTACGTCATCTCCGGCAGCAAGACGTGGATTTCCAACTCCCCCTTTGCCGATGTCTTCGTGGTCTGGGCCAAGAGCGAGGAACACGGCGGCGGCATTCGCGGATTTATCCTTGAGAAGGGCATGAAGGGGCTGTCCGCGCCCAAGATCGAAGGCAAGATTTCGCTGCGCGCCTCCACCACCGGCATGATCATGATGGACGAGGTGAAGCTGCCCGCCGACGCGCTGCTGCCCAATGTGCAGGGGTTGAAAGGCCCGTTCGGCTGCCTCAACCGCGCGCGCTATGGCATCAGCTGGGGCGCGATGGGCGCGGCGGAATTCTGCATGCACGCCGCACGCCAATACGGGCTTGATCGCAAGCAGTTCGGGCGGCCGCTGGCGGGAACGCAGCTGTATCAGAAGAAACTCGCCGACATGCTCACCGATATCGCACTGGGCCTGCAGGCGTCCCTGCGCGTCGGTCGGCTGATGGACGAAGGGCGGTTCGCTCCCGACATGATCAGCGTGGTCAAGCGCAACAATGTTGGCAAGGCCCTCGATATCGCCCGCACGGCGCGCGACATGCACGGCGGCAATGGCATTTCCGAGGAATATCAGGTGATCCGCCACGCGGTGAACCTCGAAACGGTGAACACCTACGAGGGCACGCATGATGTCCACGCGCTGATCCTTGGCCGCGGCATCACCGGGATCGCGGCGTTCTGATGCGGCTTTTCGGATATTACCGGAGCTCAACCTCCTACCGCCTGCGCATTGCGCTGGAGCTGAAGGGGCTTGAGTATGAGAACGTCGGCGTAAACCTGCTCGAAGACGGGCAGAAAGACCCGGCCTTCACCAGCCGCAACCCTTTCGGATCGGTGCCCATGCTCGAAGCAGACGGGCGCGACCGGGCGCAATCGATGGCGCTGATCGAGTGGCTGGACGAAGCCTATCCCGAAAACCCGCTGCTGCCCGAAAGCATCGAAGACCGTTACACAGCGCGCGAGCTGACTTACGCCATCGCCACCGAACTGCACGCGCCGCTCAACCTGCCGGTGCTCAAATATCTCAAGAAGCCGCTGGGCCACCCGCAGAGCGTGATCGATCACTGGTATCGCCACTGGCTCAAGCGCACGCTCGATCCGGTGGAGGCGCGGCTCAAACAGCTCGATGCAGGGCCGTTCCTGTTCGACAAGCCCGGCATTTTCGAATGCATCCTGATCCCGCAGGTCTACAACGCCCGCCGGTTCCACTACGATCTGACGCTGCACCCGCGCATCACGCGGATCGAGGCCGCCTGCCTCGCCCTGCCCGCGTTCCAGCGCGCCCACCCCGATAAACAGAACGATTCCCCGGAGAGAAACGCATGAAGCTCGCAACGCTCAACGACGGCACCCGCGACGGCAGACTTGTGGTGGTGTCGAAAGACCTCACCCGCTGCTGCGCCGCCGGATACATCGCGCCGACGATGCAGGCCGCGCTCGACAATTGGGCGCGGGTCGCGCCCGAGCTTGAAGTGCTGGCCCGCGATGTCGAGCATGAGGCGGTGCCGTGCGAACGCTTCCACGAACGGCAGGCGCATTCGCCCCTGCCCCGCGCTTACCAGTGGGCTGACGGCAGCGCCTATATCAACCACGTCGAACTGGTGCGAAAGGCGCGCGATGCCGAAGTGCCGGAAAGCTTCTACCACGATCCGCTGATGTATCAGGGCGGCAGCGACGGCTTCCTGCCCCCGCGCAGCCCGATCCCGCTGGGCGATGTCGCATGGGGATGCGACATGGAAGGCGAGATCGCGGTGATCGTCGACGATGTGCCGATGGGCGTCAGCGTCGAAGATGCCGCCAATCACATCAAGCTGGTGATGCTGGTGAACGATGTGTCGCTGCGCGGCCTGATTCCCGGCGAACTGGCCAAGGGCTTCGGCTTTTTCCAGTCAAAGCCCGCCAGCGCCTTCTCCCCCGTCGCGGTCACGCCGGACGAGCTGGGCGATGCTTGGAAGGATTCGCTCATCCATCTGCCGTTGATGGTGGATTACAATGGCGAACCCTTCGGCCGGGCCAATGTCGGCGTCGATGCGACCTTCAACATGGCCCAACTGGTCGCACACGCGGCCAAGACGCGCAGCCTGTGCGCGGGATCGATCATCGGATCAGGCACGATCAGCAACAAGGGCGCGGACGGCGGGCCGGGCAAGCCGGTGGTCGAAGGCGGGCTTGGCTATTCCTGCATCGCCGAAATCCGCATGATCGAAACGATCTATAACGGTTCGCCCAAAACGCCCTTCATGCAGCCGGGTGACACGGTGAAGGTCGAAATGCGCGATGCCGATAATCACTCGATCTTCGGCAGCATCGAACAGACCGTGGTTGAGGCGTAACCGCTAAAGCGTGCGGCTCCAGAATTGCAACGGCTTGGGCGTCTCGGCGTCCTCGCCGTGATCACGCCACGCGAGATTGCAGACCAGCCCTTTGACCGGGGAATAGCCGCGCCCCTGCCAGAATGTGTCCAGCGGGCGATATCCCAATGGCCTTGAAGGATGATCCTCTGGCCGGATGACTGCGGCGAACATCGCCGTGCTCAAACCGCAAGCGCGGGCTGCGGCCTCGCGATGATCGAAGAAGGCATGGCCCAGCCCTTGCCCGCGATATGCGGGCAGAAGCACGCTTTCACCGAAATAGCTGATCGCGGAAGTGTCGGACCCGGCGGCTGCGACGGGTTCCCTGATCTCGCCTGCTTGAGCCGCCATCGGTGACGCGGTGGACGCGCCGACAATCCGCCCTTCGTGGCGGGCGACCACGAGCACGGCGTCAGGCGCCGCAGCAAATTCGCTGAGGTATTCCTCCTCATACGCCAGATCGCCGTCGTAGAGATACGGCCACTCGGCAAAGACGCGGATACGCAGCTGCGCCAAGGCCGGAATGGCCGGAGCGATAGCCGCCCCGGTCAGTGCCTCGACGGTCAGATCGTCAGAAACCAAGGCTTTCGGCCACCGCTTCGTTCACGATCTTGCCCTGATGCACGTTCAGGCCGGGCTTCAGATGCGGATCACGCTCACAGGCTTCGATCCCGTGCCTTGCCAGCGCAAGGCCGAACGGCAGCGTCGCATTGTTGAGCGCATAGCTGGAGGTATGCGGCACCGCGCCGGGCATGTTGGCGACGCAATAATGGATGATGTCGTCCACCAGATAGGTCGGATCTTCATGCGTGGTCGGCTTCGAGGTTTCAAAGCACCCGCCCTGATCGATCGCGACATCGACCAGCACCGCGCGCGGCTGCATCAGGCCCAGCATATCGCGCGTCACCAGCTTGGGCGCGCTCGCACCGGGGATGAGCACCGCGCCGACAACCACATCGGCATCGGTGATCGCGTTTTCGATCGTGCCTGCGTTGGAATAGCGGGTCGTGACGCGGCCCTGGAACATGTCGTCGAGCATACGGATGCGCGGCAGCGAACGGTCGAGAATTTCGACATTCGCGCCCAGCCCTGCCGCCATGCGCGCAGCCTGCGTGCCGACAACGCCGCCGCCGATGACGACGACCTTCGCCGGAAGCACGCCGGGGACGCCGCCCATCAGGATACCGCGCCCGCCGTTGTTCTTGTGGCTCGCCTGTGCGCTTGCCTCGATCGAGAGCCGCCCGGCAACCTCGCTCATCGGGGCGAGCAGCGGCAGGCCGCCATGTGCATCGGTGACGGTTTCGTATGCCACCGCCGACACGCCGCTTTCCATCAGGCCGCGCGCCTGATCGGGATCGGGCGCGAGGTGGAGATAGGTGAACAGTATCTGCCCTTCGCGCAGTTGCACCCATTCGTTGGGCTGCGGCTCCTTCACCTTCACCACCATTTCGGCGCGGGCAAAGACTTCCTCTGCGCTGTCGACGATTTCAGCGCCCACGGCGCGATAATGATCGTCGGTCTTGGTGATGCCCAGCCCCGCACCGCTTTCGACGATGACCCGGTGGCCATTGGTGACGTATTCACGCGCGGCTTCCGGGGTCAGGCCGACACGGTATTCGTGGTTCTTGATTTCCTTGGGCACACCGACGAGCATGATTCTCTCCTGGGGAATGAGGGTGGAAATGCGTTACGCCATGCGCAATAAAGTTTCAATTGCAACAAACAGGGTTGCGGAGCGGCTTCGCATTTGAGAGACACCCGCTTTCCTACAGGGGTTGGCCTGTGGCATTGGAAAACTGCCGGAAAGACCCCTGGAATTTTTTTAAGTTAGGATAAGTGTCAACCGCCCCAAGAGCACATTTACTTTCAGTATATCAGTGCCTTGATGGCGATCTCGACGCTTGACGCAGTGTCGGCTTTGTCAACTTCATTCGCAGCCGCACAAATTCGGAATAGTGCAAGGAGAACCCCCATGACCGCTTACCCCACAATCAAGATGCTGATCGGCGGCGAATGGGTCGAAAGCGGGGGCGAAGGCTCCATGCCGGTGATCAACCCGGCCAATGAACAGGAAGTGGGCCGCGCGCCCAAGGCTTCGAAGGAACAGCTTGACGTGGCGCTGGCCGCTGCGGGAGAGGCCTTCCCCAAATGGGCCGACACCCCCGCGATCGAACGCTTCCGCATCATCCAGCGCGCAGCCATGCTGCTGCGCGACCGGGCCGAAGGCATCGCCCGCGTGATGACGCTGGAAATGGGCAAGCCGCATGCGCAGGCGCTGGGCGAAACCAATGGGGCGGCGGACCTGATCGAATTCCTTGCCGAGGAGGCCAAGCGTCAGGGTGGACGGCTTGTTCCGGTGCGCAGCCACAGCCTGCTCGAACAGCGGGTGACGCAGGAACCGATTGGCCCGGCAATTCTGTTCACGCCGTGGAATTTCCCGATCAACCTGCCCGCGAAGAAGCTGGCGGGGGCATTGTCGGCAGGCTGTTCCTGCGTGCTGAAGCCGGCTGAAACCACCCCGGCGACGGCGCAGATGCTGGTTGAATGTTTTGTCGAGGCGGGCGTTCCGGCTGGCGCGATCAACCTCGTCTATGGCGATCCGGCGATGATTTCCGAACATCTCATCGCCTCCCCCGTCACCCGCAAGGTCAGCTTCACCGGATCGACCGCGGTGGGTCGCCACCTTGGCCAGCTCGCGGCAAGGGATCTCAAGCGGTTCACCGCCGAGCTGGGCGGCCATGCGCCCGTGGTGATCGGCGAAAGCGCGGATTTCGAACGCACCGTCGCGGCCTGTGCCGCCACCAAGTTCCGCAACGCCGGGCAGGTTTGCGTCTCCCCCACCCGCTTTCTGGTTGCCCGCAGCATCTATGATCGCTTCGTGGCGGAATTCGCTGCCCGCACGCAGGCGATAAAGGTCGGCGACGCCAGCGTCGATGACAGCGTCGAGATGGGGCCGCTGGCCCACGCCGGACGCGTCGCCGCAATGCAGGATCTGATGGGATCGCTGGGCGGAGAAAAAGGCGAAGTCGTCACCGGCGGACGGGCGATGAACGCGCCCAAGGGGTTTTTCTTCGAACCCACCGTGATCGCCAATCCTTCGGCCGACAGCCGCCTGATGACGGAGGAACCGTTCGGGCCGGTGGCGGGGATCGTGCCCTATGACGAGATCGAAGACGCGGTGCGGATCGCCAATTCGCTGCGTTATGGTCTGGCCGCCTATGCCTTCACCTCGTCGCTCGATGAAAGCCACTATCTGGGCAACACGCTGAAGGCGGGGATGGTCGCGATCAACCACTTCGCCGTGGGTTCACCCGAAACGCCGTTTGGCGGCACGGGCGACAGCGGCTTCGGATCGGAAAGCGGGGTCGAAGGGTATCTCGGCTATACCGAGACGAAACTGGTCACGGTCGCCAAGGCGGCGCCGTGATCAGGGCAGACGGTCAGGGGCGCCGATATGGGGGCTGCCGCCTCGTTCGATCAACGAAGCGAAACGAGCTTCAGCAACTTGCTGGTGAAGCTGTCCTTGCGCGGCATGGGGCGGATTCGCCCGTAACGCGCACGGCGTGAATTCTCGTCACCAAAGCAGACAGTTCGGCCCATTGCATCTGGGCCCGACGATACAAAAGTCGGTCGTTCCATAGGTCGCGTCCCCGATTCGCGATTTGTTATGTGGTAAAACTAACACGCTTCCTGTGGAAAACTGAGTCGATATCTCATCAATCTGGCAAGAATCTTGGCCGAATTGCTTTCAAAAGTGCGCCTAAGCGGTCCGTTTAGCCCCGGCTGAGCGCACATCGGCGAGAGTCGGATAGCCATTGACGGCCATCAGCAGGTCAGCCTCCGCCAGTATGCAGCGCAAGACCCACGCCGCTCCCGCAGCCCCGCCGATAGCCAGACCATAGGTGTAGGGCCGGCCCACGCCCACGGCTGTCGCGCCCAGCGCCAGCGCCTTGACAGCATCGGTTCCAGATCGGACGCCGCTGTCAAACAGCACCGGCTTATCGCCGCTGGCCTTCACCACGTCTTCGAGCAGGTCGATAGTCGCGATCCCGCCATTGGCCTGCCTGCCGCCGTGATTGGAGCAATAGACCGCATCCGCCCCGCTATCGACGGCACGCCGCGCATCATCGGGGTGGCAGATGCCTTTCAACACGATCGGCAAGTCCGTCACCGATTTGAACCACGCCATGTCATCCCAGGTCAGCACCTGGCCAAAGATCGCCGCGAACAGCATGATCGCCGCTTTCGGGTCTTCCTCCGGCGGCTTGTCCAGCATCGAGCGGAACACCGGATCGGAAAAGTAGTTCTGCATCACCTTGCCGCGCAATTGCGGAAAGTTCGACGCATTGAGATCGCGCGGACGCCAGCCTGTCAGCCAGGTGTCCAAAGTGACCACGATCGCCTTGGCGCCCGACGCTTCGGCCCGTTTGATCAGGCTCTCCGCCAGTTCGCGGTTGCGCGGGGTATAAAGCTGGAAGAAGGCAGGGGTATCGCCGCATGCGTCGAACACCTGCTCCATCGGATCGTTCGACAGGGTGGAAACGCAGAACGGCACCCCCGTCATCGCCGATGCGCGTGCGGCCGCCATGTCGCCGTGGCGATCCTGCGTCGCTTCGCCATTGAGGCCGATGGGCGCCATGAAAAGCGGTGTCGGCAGCTTCATGCCGAACAGGTCGATCGACAGATCACGGGTCGAGCAATCGATCATCATGCGCGGCACCATGCCCCAGTGGTGAAACGCGCTGGCGTTGGTGTCCTGGGTGTGTTCGTCGCCACATCCGCCCGCGACATAATTGGTCAGCATCGGGCCCAATGCCTCGTGCGCGCGCTGTTCGAGCGTTGCGAAATCGACCGGATAGTCGGGCAATATGCCCTGCAATCCGGCGTTGTAGATTTCGTTCTGCATGCCGCCGAAATTGCTCATCGGTGCGGTCCTCTCCCTTGTTCTTCTCTTGTCGGCAAAAGAGCCGATAGCAGGATCGGCGGCAAGTCTTTTCGCGCCCTAGCGAGCGAGCTTCTGGAGCGTCGGGCGCACTTTCAGGAACAGCAGGTAAAGCTTTTCAAGCACGGCAAGGACATGGCGATTGCGTGCCATCAGGCCGATCGTGCGCAAGGGGGGAATCGCCCGCCACATCGCTGCAAAGGCCGCCGCTCCGGAAAGGACTTCGCCGTTCTCCTCGGCATGGAAGCGGGCAAGCAACTGGGCCTTGTCGATCGGACAGGACGGGTCGGCATCGCCCGCAACGTCCACAAAATCGATCGCACCGCGCCGGTCGAGCCGCTGCATCAGCTCGATCTCGCGCCGACAGAGTGGGCAAGCACCGTCGTACCAGACTTTCAGGCGCGGCTGTGCGGAGGCTTCCATGCCAAGGCATGTGCGCATCAAGCGGCAGGTTTCAAGGGGGCCGGGAGCCCGAACGGAAAAGGGCGCACCCTGCGGCGCGCCCTTCCCATTTCCGTTCAATCGCGGACCGTCAGGGTGTAACAGACGCTTCGAGCGTGTCCGCCAGCAGTTCGACCTGCATGGTGCAGCCATTGGCGATCAGTGCCTGAGCCAGTTGGTCGGGCGCTTCGTATTCTTCGGTCAGCGTCACGAAGTTCACGCTGACCGAAGTGGTTTCCGCTTCACCATCCTCGGTCGCAGGCGACTGAGTGGAGATGGTGTAATTGGTACCGCCCATCAGCTGCATGCCTTCGGGATCGAGCGCGCGCACCGCTTCGCTTTCGACGAAGGGCACTTCGAGCGAGGCGTTGGTGGCAGGATCCATGATCGTATAGGTCTGCGCCCCGGTCGCATCCGGACGCCACAGCCGCACCGCGCTCATGTCATACAGGCACATGGTGCCCGATGCCGCGACATTGACAAACCACAGGTTCGGGCTGCGCGGTACGCCTTCCCCGGCACCGCGAACGGCCCCGGTGCGCACGCTGCGTGCCTGCCGGCGGGTGAGGTTGGAGAACCGTGCGCGAGTGCGGGTTGCCCCTTCGCCTACGGTGAAAGTGCCCGGCCCCTGCATGACCTTCGTACCGTCATCGGTCAGCACAGTGATGCGATCCCCTGCGCGCAGGGTGATGGTGGCGGAATCGGCGACTTGCCGTCCGACCGGGTAATCCCCTGCCGAAGGGCCGCTTGATTTAACCACGACGCCGGCCTGTGCAGCAGACGGGACCACGGCAAGCACGGCGGCGGCCAATGCCACTCCTGCTGCGCGGGTCTTGAATTTATCCGAGAACATAAGCTCCCCCATCGTTCAAATTGCGAATTCGTGTCGCGTAATTACGTAGCGCCTTATCGTCAGGATGCCTAGCGATCAGCGCATCCAATGATTGTACAGCTACGTCATGTTTGCTGTCGCTAAGCTGAGCGATTTCGGCCAGCGCCTCGCGGTCTTCCTCCGGCAGATCGGGCCGGGGATGGTATATGTCGACCGGCCTTGCGCGCCCACGCAGCACGATGCGCCCCATCGGGACCCACCAGTCAGGGTTTGATTTTTCAATGAATTCCCGGCTGGCGGAGACATTTGAATCGAGTGGCTTGTTCGCTGCCTCCAGTCGTGCGGCGGTGTTCATGCTGTCGCCCAGCGCCGTGTACTGGATGCGCGTATCTCCGCCAAAATTTCCGACAACGGCTTCGCCAAAATGCAAACCGACGCGAGTTTTCCCGATCTTTGGCAGATTCGGGTCCATCGCGGCGACTTCGCGGCGGAAATCCTCGCCCGCCTGCCACATCGCATAACCGGCCTTGGTCGCGCGTTCGGCATCATCCGGTCGAGCGATCGGCGCCCCCCAGAATGCCACCACCGCATCGCCCACATATTTGTCGATCACTCCCCCATGATCGAGCACGACCTTGCTGAGCATCTCGAGATAGCGGTTGAGCAGCTTGGCGACCATTTCCGGCGGGATCGCGTGGCTCATCTTGGTGAAGCCTTCAAGATCGCTGAACAGCACGTAGATTTCGCGCTTTTCGCCGCCCAGCGAAAGCAGTTCGGGCTGATCGATGATCTGCTGCGCAATATCGCGCGGGATGTATTTGCCCAGCGCCCCTTGCGCAAAGCTGCGCTGCGCGGCCCCGGCGGATCGCGCCGCCGCGGTTACCGCGGTGAAGGCAATGATCCATCCCACCAGCCACCCGACCGCCGGAAGCCCGTAGGTATCGACATCGTTGAAATGCAGCCAGAACGGGATGCCCACGAACATCACCGCCAACAACAGCAGCAGCGGCACCAGCTTGGGCGCGGGCCATTCGAGCAAGGCCGTCAGCGCGGCGGTCGCCACCACCAGCACGGCCATCATCCAGAGCGCCCATTCGGGAACCTGCGGCAACACCTTGCCGTCGAGCATCTGGGCGATGATTTCGCCATGGACGGAAAGCCCCGCAGGCTCGAAGCCGGTCCAGGGCGTGATAGAGGTTTCAACCCGGTCGTAATCGACAATGTCTCCGCCGATCAGGACGTATTTGCCTTCGATCTGCTGCGCCACGAATTCGGCCACCGCCGGATCGAGATCGAGGAAAAGCTCGATCGAGATCGACTGGAACAGCGGCTCTTCGATATTGCCCTGGTCCTGCCCTGCCCCGTCGTCCATCTCGTCCAGTCCGGCACGCAAGGCGCGGCGGTACACAATCGAACCTTCGTATCCTTCGAATGCGTCGACCGGCCCTCCGGCATCTTCCAGCATCGCGCGCCCCAGCAGCGGAGGCAGATCGGGTTCGATGGTGGGCCAGATGCGGGTCGCGCCAAACGAATTGTCGAGCCGGATGCTGGCCGGGCGCGAATTGGTGCCTTCGAGCGCGGCCATGAATTCTTCGAGAAAGACCTGCTGTTCGTAGACAATGTCGCTCGCATTGGTCTCCACATTGGCATAGCCGACCGCAGTCGGGGTCTGCATGTTTCGCAAAGTCTCAATCAGCAGTTCGTCATCCTTTTGCGGCTGATCGAACAGGATATCGATCCCGATAGCCTTGGCTCCCATCTTGTCGAGATTGCCCAGCGCTTCGGCCAGCGCATCGCGCGGCAAGGGAGATCGCTGTTCAAGATTGATCAGCGCCTGATCGTCATAGACCACGAGGATGATGCGATCATCCTGCTCCACCATATCCGCCGCGAGGTAAGCGCGGGTATCATACAGGGCGCGTTCCGCATCATTGGTGAGCGGGGTGGGTTCGTCGCTTCCGGGCAGCGTCCAGCTGAAGCGGGCGATGAACAGTGCCAGTACCAGCATGAGTACGGTGGCGAGAAGCTGTAGCTTGCCCGCCTCACGCACACTGCGCCAGCCACGGGCGAGCAATCCGCCCCGCTTAGCCTTGCCGCCAGATTCTTCTGTCATGGACTATCCCCCGTGGCGCGCACCAAAGCCGTTTAGCACTGGCGGCGCAAGCCGATAAGGAACCGAATTCCAGTATTCCGGAAACCGGCCCCTATCGGAGGTGGATTAGCGCGTGACCTTTACCGAACCGTCACCAACAACCGCAAAGGCCGACCAGTAAAACGGGTGCGAGGTTTGCGGATCGTCCATCAGTTCGAGCTGCGAACGCCGCAGCGCCTCTGCCGTTTCGCTGTCTGCAACATCGAACAGGCCGCCGATCAGACGCTTAGTCGCGTCGAAATCGTCTGGCACCGGCCAGTGGCTGGCCAGCACCGTCCGCCCGCCCGCACCGACAAAGGCACGCACCAGACCATCCAGCGCGAAGTTGCCGCCCGAGGTGATCCCGGCTTCCAGCGTCGCCCCGACAGTGGCGCTGCCAGCGGTGTCGCAGGCTGAAAGGATCACAAGGTCGGCATCGATCCGCAGGCCGAAGATTTCGGCAAAGGTCAGCAGACCGTCCGAATCGCCTTCCGGCTCAAACGAAGTCAGCAGCGCCGGGCGCGGCGGACATCCCGCCTGAGGCGCGGTGACGAGGCCGTGAGTCGCAAAGTGCAGGATGCGATAATCGCTCAGGTCCTCACGCGATTTGATCGCCGTGTCGGTAAAGCCGGTCTTGGTCAGGACGGTTGTGGCCGAAGCCTGCCCACCGCCAAGCCGCTGGGCAGCGTCATACAGTTCGTCCGACTTGATCGGGTTCGACCAGATATTCTCCGACCACAGGCAGTTTTCACCCCCGGCCAGCGCCGAACGCGTGCCGTTGGAAACACCGGGCGTGTCGTTGATCGGGGTGTTCTCGCCCAGCCCCAGATAGGCCTTGCGCGCAGAGCTGCGCGGCGCGGCACGGACATCGCGGAACGCCGTCGGTGCAACCGAGGTGCTGATCTGCGAGTTGCGTCCCAGCCAGGCGACACCGGTGAAGTTGTAATCATCACCTTCGGGCGTTTCGAGCTGGGCCTGATAACGCTCTACGCTTTCATCGTCGGTCACCAGCAGGTTGATCGGCAGCTTCAGCATCGCGCCATCAGGCTCGAAGACGATATGCTTGCGCCCTGGCAGACGATCAGCCACCGGCTCGAACAGGCGGAGGTAGAGATCGCGCGACGCTTCCATGTCGAAGGGGAAGGTCAGCACCTGCCCGCCTTCGGCGATGGCGATGCTTTCGCGGATCTTCAGCACCATTTCCTCAAGCTGTTCAGGAGTGGCGTCGATCTTGTAAGCCAGCGCGTCGTCATGCGCGATGTAGACCATGTAGGCCTCGTTATCGAGCGCGACCATTTTCACATAGGCTTCGTCGTTGCGCAGGATGCTCTGCATCCCTTCAAGATTGATCGCACCGCCCGACACCGCGCGGAAACGCGGATATTCGGCCAGCTTCTGAAGCACTTCGGCCTGCTGGCTCAGCAAACCGTCAAGCCGCTGCTGGCGCTCTGCCAAGATCACTTCGGCCTGCGGATTGACCGCGGCTTCGCCTTCGATCTGGACGATCGAGGCACGCATGCGCTGGATCGAACGGCCGATGTTGACGCTGCGGCGGAACAGCTGCGAGGCTTCGTCGCTGCCGCCCGACAATTCGCGGGCAAGCACGGCCTGCGTCTGCGCAAGACCGGGACGCAGAAGCAGCTGGCTGGCCGAGAAAATATCCGATGCAGCCGCGGCATTAGCGCCGTCTTCCAGCAGCAGGCCGAAATAGTTGGACATGTAGCTGCGCAGCGTGGGCGCCGGCCTGCCTTCCGCTTCGGCAACGATATCGCGATAGAGCGCGATCGCGTCGCTGCTGCGGCCCGTCCGCGAATAGAACGCGGCGAGTTGGGCCTGCGCACTGTAGAGCGCCGGGGATTCGGGATAGGCCCCGGCAAGCAGACCGATGCCCTGTTTATGCAGCGCCTCAGCCTCGGCATTCTGGCCGTTGTCTTCCGAGATTTCTGCCAGTTCGCCCAACACCTGGGCGCGCAGCCACACCATCGAGACAATCTTCCCGCCGCGAACTTCGGCAAGGGTTTCATTGGCCCGCGCCAGTGTCACAGCCGCATCGCCGCTGTTGCCCAGCAGGCGTTGACCGGTGGCGCGCAGATAATCGGCCTGTCCGTCGAGCAGTTGCGCCCGCTCGAGCGGGGTCAGGCTGGAAGAAATCGAAGCGTTCGAAATCGCGTCGCTTTCAGCCGAAAGCCGCCGTGCCATTGCCGGACCGATCTTGAGCTCACGCAGAGCGCCCGTGTCACCAAATTCGCTGCGCAGAGGCGTGTTGAGGATTTGCAGCGCCTGTGCCGGCTCGCCGCGGTTCAGTGCATCGATGGCTTCGTAATTGCGCTGAAGCCGGGCCAGCACGGGAGTTGCCGCCGCGCCTTCGCGGGTCTGGTTGAACCGGCGCTGCGCCTCGGCAAAATTGCCGATGTTCGATTGAAGCAGCCCCTCGTTGAGGCGTGCCTCGATTTCGCTGTTGCCGCTCAGCGTTGCCGCAGAGGCTGCGAAGAATTCCGCCGCTTCGGCAAATTCGCCGCTGTTGGCGCGGCGATAGGCTTCGACCAGCGCCTGATCGGCGGTGATCGATTCCGCCTGCTGCCGGATAAAGGCGAGCGAGTCGGTCGTCTGGGTCAGCGGAATGTCGACCGTGCCGGGCACGATCTGATCGGTCGCCAGCGAAGCGACCCCCAGTTCGAGCGCCGTGCCGTAGGCTGACAGGCCGGAAGCCGCATAGGTGCGGTTGCCGACTTCGCCTACCAGCAGCTCGGTGCGGATAATGCTGCCCTCGCGCGAGCAGATCAGCCGCTTGCCGCCGGGAAGACCGGCCGGGATTTCTGCTCCGGCGCGCTCGGTGCAGGTCGCACCGGGCCCGACGAATTTTTCCGCAGCCTGGTCGGCAACCCGGCCGCGCACGACCCACATGGTGCCGATTGAAGCGGCCGCGTCACGGCAGAGGATGTTGTACTTGCGATCGAACAGACCCGCTCCGGCTTCGGGAGCCTGGATCTGCGCCTCGCACAGCCCGTTCGAGCCGACCGGAAAGGTGTCGCGCAGACTGATCGAACGCTGCTGCGCGACTTGCGCGGTGTTGGGAGTCGCCCACAGGGCTGCCGCCCCAACCGCGATGGCCGTGCACAGCGAAAGCGTCGCCTTGATCGGTGTCTTGACCATGTCAGTTATCCTCCACCCGGACGGTGCCGATATTGCCCTGGCTGTAGAGCGAGGCATCGCCGCCCGCAGCTACAGGATCGTCAACCTCGGTCTCTTCCTCATTTTCAGGCTCGGAAACGAGGCCCGGGAAGTCGAAGCCGAAGTCGTCATCGCTTTCCTGCTCGGTGGTCGGAACCGGCTGGGTCGTCGCAACCGCCGCCTCGATGACCGAGGGGTTGTTGACCACGGCGACCTGCTCTTCGACTTCTTCCTCGATCGGATCGGGATCGGGATCGGGATCGGGGTCCGGATCGGGATCGGGATCGGGGTCTGGATCAGGATCGACAGTGGTGCCGCAATCACGGGTGTTGATGAGGCAATCGTTGAATTCGGATTCGGCCGAATACAGCGTCGAACCGCTGCCCGAACCGGTTCCGTCATCGAACACCACTTCGTCGAAGAATGCCTGGCCGACAATCAGATTGCCCGCCGCATCAATCCGCGCACCATAGGCGAAGACATCCAGCTCGGTGCCGCTCGTCCCGCGAATGGTCAGCCCGCCATCACCGACAAGAATGCCGCCCTGCGCGGTCGCTGTGCCGGTGTTGCGGACCAGCAGCGACTGGCCGACTTCAAGCACCACTCCGCCCGCACGCAGATAGCCGAGCGGGTCGTCGCTGCCGGCCGCTGCAACCGCAAGCTGATCATTGCGGCCCGTAAACGTCGGATTATCCTGAAGCAGCGCGATCATGTCGCTGTCCGCGATCCAGATGTTGCTGGAGCCGAGGAAGATCGTCCCCGTCGGACGGCTGTTCGGATCGAGCAGCGCAAGTCCGCCTGGCGTCACGATCTCGATACGATCCTGGGCGAACAGGCTGAAGCTGTCGTCCGCGCCCGAATCCGCCAGCACAACCTGCCCTTCGACGCGGGCGACACCGCCTGGCCCGGCCACGCTGACCACGACATTCGAGACACCATTGTCGAGCGAACCGGCACCCAGCAGATCGCGCAGGATCAGGTCGGGATCGTTTGGCCCGCTTTGACCGACATTGGGCTGCACGAAGTTGAAAGAGCCAACCTCAAGCCGGTCAAGCTCTTCACCGATCAGCGAGTAGCCTTCCCCGGTTACCCCGCCGATCGGCGTTCCGCCACCGCCAAGGATTGCCGGAGCATCCTCGTTCAGCGATTGGAAGTTCATGGTGAAGGCACCGACGCGCGCACCGTTCTCGATCACGATATCGCGTGATGCGAGATTGAGGATGGCCCCGCCGAAGCTGATGGCATTGTCATCGTCGCCAAGGATGCTGATCGTCCCCTGCGACTGGATCGAGATGATCGCAGTCGGATCGAGGACATCAGGCCCGCCGATGATGCCGCCGTTCCCGGTCTGGATCAGGAAGCTGTCGAGCGTGTCGATCGACATGGTCTCGATCACTCGGATACTGCCGCCATTGGCCAGCAGCAGCGAGGTTCCCTGTTCGCCCAGCGTATCGCCAATCGCGCTGCCATTCAGCGCATCGACCAGCAGGTCGCCCGAAGTAACACGCGCCGCAATCACGCCTGCGAAATTGAGCGGGGTCGAAGTAAATCCTCCGGTCGCGTCCGCTTCGAGGGTGAGGTTCGCCACCTCCACGCTCGGAACGCCTCCGCTTGGTGAAGCGATGTCGAGAGACGCAACGCCCCCGCTTGCGGAATCGCCAATCGACGTGATCGCACTGCTCAACAGGCTGAATTCAAAGGCATTCAGCGAGGAATTGTTCTCGATGATCGCTTCCGAACGACCGGCGTTGGCGAAGCCGCCAACTCCGTTAGTGACCGTTGCCGATCCGTCAGCGCCGCTATCCAGTTCGACGATGTCCGCCGAGAGCGTGGAGTCGAACAGCAGCAGCTGCGCCGTTCCGCCGAACACGTTTCCATTCTCATCGCCTGCACCGCCATCGCCAAAGGCGGAAATCAGCAGGCGCGAGACACCATCGGCATCCGGATCGATCGAGAAGTTCGTTTCCAGCAGGTCGAGGCTGGCGAAACCGGCATCTGCATTGCCGCCGATTGCCCCTGCCCCGCCGACTGCATCGGAAAGAATGCTGCTTTCGCCAACCAGGGAGAAGTTGGAGGTCGTTCCGACGAAGAACACCGGATGCGCATCAGCGTCGCCGCCAATCCCGCCCGGCCCGGTTGCGTCGCCGCCGACGGCCGATGCGCTTGCGGTGAACCTGCCGCCGTTCCAGTCGCTTTCGTTGATCTCGACATTGACGATCGCGCCGCGCGCCGTGCCGCCCTGTGTCACGCCGGTGCCGCCAAACGCCGAACCGCCGATGCTGACCTCCGCTAAGCCCGCTGCATTGGGCAGGACGTTCACGGTCGAACCGATCGCCGTGAAGTTGACGATGCCGCGATTGGTTATGCTGCCGCCGATCGCCCCGTTCCCGCCTGTAGACAAGTCAGTCACGACACTACGGCCGACCAGATTGAGGGTGGAATTGTCGACCAAAAGGGTCGCAGTACCGCCTGACGCATCGCCGCCATTGCCCGTGCCCGAACCATCGCCGCCGACACCGCCGGACACGCCGCCCGCCAGTTCGGCGGTCAAGGTGCCGCCATTGGTGACGGTGATCGCGCGCTGGCCACCGGTCGCGTCACCACCGTCGATGTTGAGGTTTGTATCGAGGCTGCTGCCGCCCTGGCTGAACATCGAGAAGATGGTCGTGCCCATGCTGAGCGTGCCGCCATCGACATTGATCGTTCCAATGCCACCGGAGGCCTCGCCACCTGCACCGCCTTCGACCGAGCTTCCCCCACCGATACCGCGTGCGATCACCCGGATGGCACTTGCCGAATTGGGATCGGCTGCCGGATCAAGCGGAAGTTCGACTGTTCCGCCGCCAATCGCTGCGAGCAGCACCTCGCCGCCGTCTCCGAGCCCACCTATGCCCGAACCACCTGTTGCATCGCCGCCGATGCCGGAGGCGGAGAGTAAAACTTCGAAGAAGCCGGGGAATGCGGCACTGGTCGGTGTGTTGCGCTCGACTTGCAGCAGGCTGTCCGTTCCCGAAGCGGAGATTTCCGCAAAACCGCCTACGCCGTCGCCGCCCGCGGCCAAGAGCGTGACGGTTGAGCCGTCGACGTCAAACGTTGCGCCCGATCCACCGACCCCGATTGCTGCTACCTGGGCAGAGCCAAGGGAGAGTGTGCCGCCTTGCTCGGCTCGTGCATAGGCCAAGCCGCCTGATCCAAGGCCACCGATTGCCCCAGTGTCGCCGCCGCCGCCAAAGCCACTTGCCAGCACATTGGTGTGGCCGGTGATCGTACCTGAAATGATCGAAGGATCGAGTGGGCGCGCGCTGATCCCCGCAGTCCCGCCGGTTCCGGTCGCACCGTCGCCGCCACCGGAGGAGCCGCCGAAGCCGGTTGCTTCCACGGTCACATCGGAATTGATGATCGAACTGCCGCCGAGGAATTCAAGCAACGCCGTCCCTGCAACGGCATCACCGCCGTCACCCGTACCATCCAGACCGAAGCTGTCTCCTCCCGTGGAATTGGCCAAGACCCTGAGTATGTCCGAATCGATTGTTGTGCCGTCAAGCTGCACCAGCGCCGGTCCGCCAAGTGCCGAGCCGCCCGACAGTTCGCCAAATCCTCCGAATGCCAGGTTGCCTATTTCCAGCGAGCCGGGCTGGGTCGCGCTCGATGCGATAGTGATCGTGCTGTTGACGACATCGACCTGAACGCTGCCGGCCAGAGCATCACCACCAAAGCCGCCTGAGCCGCCTGTCGCTGTGGAAGAAATTGAATTGGTCAACCCTGGGAACTGGCCGCCACCCGTATCCGGCTGCGTCGCAAGCTGAAGGTTTGAATCCGCAATAGAGACGGTGAGGCTACCACTCGTCGCGTCGCCACCAGTCCCATTGCTGCTACCAGCCGACCCGCCTTGGGCAGAAGCATCAGCCAGCAAAGCTCCACCGATCCACTGGGTTTCGCCAATCAGGATATCGACAGTCGCACCGACAGCGCTTCCACCAAGCGACTCGCCGAAACCGCCCGAGTTAATTCCGCCAACGATCAACGCGGATTCGCCATTCGCGTTGGCGATGCCGTTTATCGTTGCTCCCACCGCTGTGAAACTGACTGATCCTGGAGTTACACTGCCGCCAATGGCACCAGCACCGCCGGTCGACTGATCGACCACGATGTTGCGACCAACCATGTTGTAGGTTGCGTTGTCGATCAGGGTGGAAGCGATCCCGCCGACGGCATCGCCACCGTTTCCGGTGCCAGAGCCATCGCCGCCAACAGCGCCCGAGACACCGCCAAACAATTCGGCCGTGAGCGTGCCGCCATTGGTGACGGAAACCACGCGTTCGCCGCCAAAGGCATCACCGCCAGTGATGTTGAGGTTCTGGTCGAGGCTGAAGCCGCCCTGTGCAAACACCGAGAAGATGGTCGCGCCCATGCTGACCGAGCCGCCATCGACTTCGATCATGCCAAGCCCGCCGATGGCCTGACCGCCCGCGCCGCCTTCAACAGAGCTGTTGCCGCCACGCCCGCGTGAGTGGATTCGTATGGCGCCAATCGGATCGGGATCATTCGCCGGATCGAGCGAGAATTCGATGGAAGCTCCGGTGGTGGCCGAGATAACGGCTTCACCGCCCGTCCCGTCGCCGCCAATGCCCGTGCCGCCGGTTGCATTGCCGCCAAAGCCGGATGCGGAAAGGAGCGTCGCGAGGCCGACAGGATCAAAGAATTGCGCAGGGACATTGCGTTCGATCACCACGCGGCTGCCGGTGTCGAAGGCGCGGATGTCGGCAACACCGCCGAACCCGTCACCGCCAGCGGCAGTTAAGGTCGTAAAGCTGCCATCATCGTCGAACACCGCACCGGTTCCGCCCTGGCCAACCGCGTTGACCTGTGCCGAACCGACCGACACCAGGCCGCCCGCTTGCGCCTGAATAAAGGCTTCCCCGCCTGTGCCGACACCGCCGGTCGCATCCTGGCCTCCACCGCCGCCAATACCGTTGGCAAAGATCCGGGCATGCCCGCCGATGACACCATTGCCGAAAATCGGAGAGAAAATCGCGATGTCGGCAACGCCGCCGGTGCCATCACCGCCATCGGCCGTGCGCGAGCTGCCGCCGATGCCGTTCGCGTTGATGAAGACATCTCCGGTGACTTCGGTATCGCCGTCCTGGAAGCCCATGAAGGCCTGACCGCCGGTGCCGTCACCCCCGCGTCCGGTCGAGCCCACGCCGCCGCGCCCAATCGCATAGGCAGAGAAACTGTTGAGCGTGATGGTTCCACCGCCATTGGTGAAAATACCCGAGCGTTCGCCACCGATGCCATCGCCGCCGATCGCGCCATCGCCGCCGACGCCGTCAGAGAAGGTAGTGACATTGCCGCCGACCAACGTGCCCAGGGCACCCGAAACCAGCGCCCGTCCGCCAAGACCGGTGCCGCCATTGCCTTCGGGATCGGTCGTCGACCCGCCAAAGCCGCCACTGCCGCCAAAGCTGCTCGTATCGACAAACACATCGCCATAGGTTGCATTACCGATGCCCACGGTTCCGTCGGTGCCCTGCACCAACAGGCCCGCAGTCGCGCTGCCGCCGGTACCGTTTCCGCCGTCGCCGCCAGCCTGGCCGAGGCCGCCGCTGCCGCCCCCGCCGCCAAACCCGCGCGCCTGAACCGTCGAATTGCCGCCGACTTCCAGATTGCCGTTGTCCGCACCCGCGATCAGCGCCGCGCCGCTGCTTTCGGTGGGATCGCTCGCAACGGTTGCACTGAAGAGCCCCGCAACGCCGTCGCCGCCGCGCCCGGCAAGAATGGTCGAACCATCACCCTGGCCGCCCAAACCGCCAAAGCCGTTGGCAAGGACGTTCGCATCGCCACCGATCACCACCGACCCGCTATCGGCCTGCGTTCCTTGGCCGACGATCACGGCCTTGCCGCCCGTGCCGGTCCCGCCATCGCCGCCAAAGCCCGAGGTAAGAGCGTTGCCGCCGATCCCCGAGGCATCCGCTGTTGCGGTGGTCTGGATAGAAGCTGTGCCGAAGAGCACCTGAAGTCCGGACACGCCGCCAAAGCCGTTGCCGCCACCAACGCCATCACCGCCAACGCCGTTGGAGTTGGCGAAGAAATCTACCGCGTTGAAGCTGCCGCCATTGTTGACGAAGGCGAACGCACGGGCTCCGCCAATACCGTCACCGCCGACGCCGGTGCCGAAATTGTCGCCGCCGCGTGCGCTGGCATCCAGATTGATGAAGCCGAAATCCGCGCTTCCCTGGCTGAGGACGTTGACGATCGAAGTGCCGCCAGTCGCCAGTGCGCCTGCCAGTGCAGAACTGCCCGATCCCGCCTGCGCGGTGGAACGAAGCAGGGTGAAGCCATTCACGGAAACCGACGAAGTGTCTTCGACGACGGCGACCTCCGCGATCCCGCCGGTTGCTGCGCCGCCCACACCATTGAAACCAAAACCGCCCGCTGCATTGGCGTCGAAAGTCGCATCCCCCGTTACGGCGATCAAACCGCCATTAAGGTTCAACTCCGCTTCGCCAGCGATTGCGGCGCCGCCTTCGATGTCACCGCTGCCGCCGGTTGCAGCTGCAATGACTTCGAGCGAAGCCATTTGGACGTCCGCGCCAAAGCTGGCCTGCACCGAGGCAAAGCCGCCTGTGCCGATGCCGCCGACATTACCTTCGCCCCCGCCGCCGCCGGCGGTTACATCGACATTACCGGCAGTAATCGAACCCGCACGTGCGGTGAAGAACGCGCCGAAGCCGTTGCCGTCGCCGCCATTGCCGCGCGGATCACCCGTGCTGCCGCCAAAGCCGCCATTGCCGCCTTCGCCGTTTGCAGTGATGAAGACATCGCCGAAACTGACGACGCCCGCGCCGACCGAACCGTCGCCGCCCAGCAGCGCCTGACCAGCCTGCGCGGTGCCGCCCGTACCGGTGCCGCCATCGCCACCCGCCTGGCCAAGACCGCCGTTGCCGCCGTTGCCGCCGACGCCGAAGTTGAAAATGTTGGTCGTCAGCCCGATCGACAGATTGCCGTTGTCGCCGCCGCCCAGCACGAATGCGCCATTGTTGAACGCCGGATCAGCCTGGTTGGGCGTGCTGAATTGTCCGGCGGTACCGTCACCGCCGCGACCAGCAGCGATTGTGCTGCCGTCACCCTGTCCGCCTGTGCCGCCGCGGGCGGTCGACTCCACCGTCGCCGAACCGCCAATGTTGAGCGTGGCCGAAGCCGTGAGGGTTCCCGTTGCCTGAAGGAATGACAGGCCGCCAATCGCATTGCCCCCCGCTCCGCCGAAACCGAAAAAGGCATCGCCGCCATTCGCGATCGATGAGGAGATGGCCGATCCCGCAACATCGACAAGGCCAACCCGCGCTTCGATACCGGCTGTCCCGCCGGTGGCATCGCCGCCGCTTGTACCGGCGCCGCCGAAAGCCGCAGAACTGGCCTCGAAATCGCCACCGATGTTGATCGTACCGCCAGCGGGAGTGAAAGCCCGAGACGCGCCGCCGAGCGCATTGCCGCCCTGCCCGAAGGCATTGGTCCCGCCAAAGGCATCAGCGCGCAGAGTCACCGAGTTGAGGATGGAGATACTGCCGTCCGAGTCGACGAAGAGTGAGGTGACACCGGCATCCGCAAGACCGCCTTGCCCGGCATCGGCCGAAGTGCCCGCATTGGCTCTCGCCTCGGCCACCAGATTGCCCTGAATTTCGACAGAACTCGAACCCAGCGCATCGACCAAGGCAAATCCGCCGAACGCGCTGGATGCGGTCGAGCCGTCGATCTGATCACCAATCGTGCCGTTGGCGCTGGCAATGACGAACACGTCATCGCCCAGGGTTACAAAACCGCCATCGGATGCGAAAACTCGCGCCGTGCCGGCATTGAACGTGCCGCCTTCGGTATAGGGTCCGACCTGTGCTTCGCTGGCGATGGCGAGGACTTCGACCACACCAGCGATATCGAGGAACCCGCCGGTCGATCCGACCGAAGCCGAACCGCCCGTTGCGATGCCGGAATTGAAAATGGAAAGGTCCGAACCCGCAACCGCGCTTGCACTGACGATTGCATCGCCACCGATATTGAGCGTGCCGCCGAGGAACGCGTCGATAAACGCGGTTCCCGCAGTCGCATCGGTTTCGCCCGTGATCAGGTCGAAATCGACCCGGCCATAGGCGTCAGCAGACACAAGGACATCGCCGGTGATGTTGAACACCTGACCATTGCTGGACGTAAGCTCGGAGAAATTCCGGCCCACCATCAACAGGTTGCCGTCAATCGAGCTGGGGCCGTTGAAAGCGGTGACCTGCACCTCTTCGTTGGCGATTGCGAGGATGCTGCTGCTTGACGCGAAATCTTCAAGGAAAATGCTGCCCGCGACATTCGTCAGTTGCGAGTTCGCGTTGAACAGAGCGTTGATGCCCTGATCGATCGCGCCGCCGTCGACGGTACGCCCGCTGACGTTGTAGTTGGCGGAAAGGATGATTTCGCCATTGACGATCCCGGCACTGGCGGCCGGGGCAAAGCCGAGATTGCCGCGGAAGATCATGCTGATCGGATCGTTTTGCGCCGCAGCCACCGCGTAAATCAGGTGGTTGTCGCCAATTCCGGTGCTCGACGGTCCGCCGACATCGCCATCGATCACGACGGGAGTCGTAACGCTGGTGCCGACCGGAATCACGATATCGAACAGGCCGTTGGAAATGGTCAGGCCGACTGCCTCACCCGCGACATAGGCCTGACTGCCGTTGATCAGCGATGTGCCGAGCATCTGCACTTCGGCTGCCACCACCGCGAAATAGGAATTCTCTGCCGAGGCAAAGATCTGGGCACCCGGATTGATGCTGATGCTGGCGGTCGTCGGCGTGCCGGTGCCAAGGAAGAGTTCTCCCGTCTGCCCTGCCCCTGCCCAGTCGGAGAAGGTGGTGGTAGGATCGAGCGTAGTCAGGATCAGATTGCCGACATCGAACACGGCATTGCTGCCGACGAGAATCCCCGACGGCGAATAAAATACGAGCGTCCCGCCGGGCGAGACACCGCCTGTCAGCGGATCGATCAGCTGCGAGATCACCGTGCCGTCGAACACGGTCACATTGCCGTTGGCGGAAGGCAGGACGATGTTCAGAACCGCGAAATCGGAGACGTTCACGCCGTTCTGGAACGTCGCCGTATTGCCTGTCGGCAGGAAGTCGAGCGCGTTGCCCTGCCCGTCTTCATCCGGAGTCCATTCGATGATGGCGGTGTTGGTATCGATCGTGATCGTTTCGGTACCCGACCCAAGCGAACGACTGCCCGAGCCATCGACAAAGGATTCGGTCGCCTGGAACGCCTGCGCCTGCGCGCGCTCGGGCGCTGCGGCAAGGCCAATGGCAAGCGCCGCCGATCCGCAACCGAGCAGCAGTTTCGAACGATTCTGGTTCAAACGGGCCATTGTTAGAATCTCCACGGAAGAAGACGGGCGGTCACGGAGACCATGAAGCGGACATCGCCACGCTGGGGCGCCAGATCAGGGCGCTGCAGTGGCACGGCTAGGAAGGCGTCACCCTGAAGCTTTGACCCCCAGGCCGCGCGCACCCCGCCACCGGCGGACCACAGACGGTCGGGATTGAGCGGGCTTCGGCTCGGGTCTTCGTTCCAGGTGCGGACGAAATCGCTGAACACATAGGGCTGCACTGCGACAGCATCGGGACCGGCAGGCGCCATGGAGCCGTATCGGACCTCCATTGCGACACCCAGGCCATTGTCGCCCAGCACCGAACCGGGATCATACCCGCGACCGATCGAGAAGCTGCCCCCGGCGTATTCCTCGAACGCAGGCAGCGGATCGCTGGTGACCTGCGCGCTCGCCGAAAGCGAGAAAGTGATGAGCGGATCCGGGCGGAATTCGAACCCTGCATCATAGCGCATCAGGAACGGGGTGGGATCGGCCTCGATCCGGCTCGGCGGCACGGCTGCACCGGCCACGCACACCAAGGGGTTTGAACGGCAATCAGGGCTGGCCGAGAAAATGCCAAGGCCGTGGCGTGCTTCGACACCGTAGCGGAAACGCATCTTCGGCTCGAACGCGCTGTAGCCGTCGAGCCGCTGAATGCTGCGTTCGTCCGTCCAGTCGCCCGACAGGCGGACAAACATTGTCCGCACCCGGTCACGCGTCAGTTGCAGCTGGTTGAAGTCGACATTCTGGTCGACGATGTCGACCCCTGCCGAGGCAAAGATGCTGGAGCGTCGCGAGCGTTTGAGCGGATAGCTGGCCTGCACTGTCGCAAGAACGGTTTCCGACTGGAGATCGACATTGGGCAAGTTCAGATCAGGGCTGGTTTCGCTGTAGGTCAGCTGCGCACCGAGCCGCAGCCCGTCACCACCAATGGCAAAGTCATGCGCAAGCTGCACCGTTTGCTGTTCAACGAAATCGACGGTCGAGAACAGTGCAACGGAGGTGCGATCACCCAGCCCGGTGAGATCATAGGCTTCGACCCGCAGCAGGCCGCCGAACCGGCCAATCGCTTTCGAACCGAAATTCTGGATGTTCAGGTCGATTGCGCCATACTGGCGGACAACAGCGATTTCCCCGGTCAGATCACCCGGCGCGCCGCCTGCGGCAGGGCGCAGCGAAAGACGCACATTCACGCCCGGCAGATCGTCCGCCAACAGCAGGTAACGTTCGGCGTCGTTGGTGTTGAACACCGGCTGCTCGGTCAGCTTTTCGAGATATGCGGCAACCACGGCTTCGGATGGCCCGGCATCGCCGCGCACGCGCAGACCCGTCAGCCGGCCGAACACCACTCCGAAGTCGGCGACACCATCGCTGAGGTTCTGTTCGGGGATTTCGACTGTCGCCAGATACCCCTTGCTGCGGAGGATCGAATTGGCTTGCGCGCGGATATCGCAAAGCACCGCGAGCGGCAGTTCGAGATTGAGATAGCCGTCATAGGCCGAACTCAGCGAAAGCCCCGGCACCCGCTCCAGCCCGGAAAATTCGACTCCGGTCAAGGTCAGGCGGATATCGGAATATTCGGCACGGTCGAGCACGCAGGGCGCACGCTCGAGATCGCCGTCGATCGTCAGGGTGACGCTGCGCTCCTCACGGCGCTGCTCGGGCGGGATCAGCTGGTTGCGCGGAGGCGGGGAAACCTGCGGCGGTACGGGGGTAACTTGTGCCTGAGCAAGAGCACCAGTGGTGGGCATACCCAGCCCTGCAACCAGAGCAAAAGCGGAAGCCAAATGGGTAAACCGCACCCTCAAGGGCGCCTCCGCCTGCGACGCAAAGCGATGCGACAATTGATCCATGCTTGACAAGTCTGCCCCCTGATTTCGCCCCAACGGACGCGAACGTCCCCCAAGGCGTTTATACGCCCCAGCTATGACCTCGAAAACGGTGCAGCGTGGTTTTGTCCACGTTCGTGCCCTTTTCGGGCGACCCATTGCTACGTGGGTGAATACTCCGTTTCGGTTCGAAAACAACCCTGTCGGACAAAAACTTTTCGTCAAATTCGGCAGCGTTTCCCGTCTGCGCATCATTATGACCACGGGCGGCGCAAGATGCCTTTGACACTTAGCAAATCCGATCCGGATTCGACCGGACAATAGGAAAAAATTCACGATTAGCTGCTCCTGTGGTGGCAACCGCAATAAGTCGCAGGAGGAAGTGTGCAGCACCTCGTCGAAATCTCGCCCGTCCTTGGCGCCTATGACCATGCGAGCAGGGCAATTGGCATTCTGCAAAAGCCGCGCTATGCAAACCGTATGACGGGTAGCGCTCTGGACTGGAATACCGAGCAGCGCGCAGGCGCTGCAGTGCTTGCGCCGAGCGGGCGGATCGACGAATCGACCGCCGATTCGTTCAAGAATTTCCTGCTGTCGGCAGTGGAAGATGCACCAGTCATGGCGATCATCGATCTGGAAAAGGTGGATTACATGTCGTCGCGCGGCCTGCGCGCACTGACCCTCGCCCAGCGCGCCGGACAGAGCAGCGGCACCACGATCGTCCTTGCCCGTCCGAATGACACGATGCGCGAGATTCTTGCGATCAGCCGATACGACATGGTGTTCCGCGTGGCCGATACGATAGAGGATGCGCTCGGCAATTAGCTTGCGGCAAAGGGGGGAGTATGCAGATCCGGTTTTGGGGGACGCGCGGATCGCTGCCGGTTGCACCGCACGCCTCGACAATCACCGACAAGGTCGCAGACGCGCTCCTCCATGCCAGCGGCAAGACCTTCACCGACAAGGCCGCCGCGCTCGATTACGCCCGTAACGAACTCGAATTCGCCGTCGGTCAGGGTTATGGCGGCGCGACGAGTTGCGTCGAAGTGGACGTGGGTGCGGGTGCTTTCGTGGTCTGCGACATGGGATCGGGACTGCGCGAATACGGGCTGGACACTTTGCGCCGCCTGTCGGACGGAAACCGGCCCAAGGAATGGCATTTCTTCCTGTCCCACCTGCACTGGGACCACATCATGGGCTTCCCGTTCTTCGTCCCTGCCTTCGTCGAAGGGGCGAAAGTCATCATCCACGCCGGCCACAGCGACGCCGAAGAGGCGCTGCGCCGCCAACAGGAAGAAATTTCCTTCCCGGTTCCCTTCGACTGGCTGCGGGCGAATATCGAATTCCATACGCTGGAAACCGGCCGCGAATACCAGATCGGGGAACTGGCCGCTTCCATGATCAAGCAGAACCACAGCCACGACAGCTATGGCTATCGTTTCCGCGACAAATCGGGCCGCGTGGCGATCTATTCGACCGATGCCGAATACAAGATCGACCGGATGGAAGAGGAATCGGCGATGGTCGATTTCATCGCCGGGGCCGATCTGGTGATCGCCGACACCATGTATTCGCTCGCCGACAGCGTATCCATGAAGGAAGACTGGGGCCACTCGTCCAACATCATCGCAGTAGACCTGTGCCACGAGGCAGGCGCGCGGCGGCTGGCGCTGTTCCACCACGAACCGACCTACAGCGACGCCGACATCCAGCGGATGCATGCAGAGACGATCCGGTACGAGGAACTGACGCGCAACCAGTCCGAACTGGAAGTGCTCTGTTCCTATGACGGGCTCTGTGTCCAGCTCTGACACCAATCGCCAGACCCGTGCCCGCGCGCTAGTCGTACGGGCGGTGCTTGCCGGGACGCTGCTGGGCGCGCTGATCAGCTTTTTCGCGGGCGATTTCGAACGGCGACTGGCGTTCGACACCATGCAGCAACTCGCCCCGCGCGACATCAGCCAAGACAATGTCGCGGTAGTGCTGATCGACGATGAAAGCGTGGCCGAAGGCGGATCATGGCCCTGGCCGCGTTACCAGATGGCGCAGCTGATCGAACTGATCGGCCGCAGCGATCCCGCTGCAATCGGGATCGACGTATATTTCATCGAACCCGATCCCGTCCGGCCCGAAGCCTTTGCCAAGGTTTATCTCGAAGAGGAACTGGACCCGGCGACGCGCGCCGCCGTTCTGGCGCTGCCCAACATGGACAATGTGTTCGCCGATGTCCTCGGCACACAGCCGAGCGTGATGGCCCGTGTCGCGATCGAGGACGCAGGTGTCGATGCCGATGAAATCTTCTTCAACACCCCGGTCGAAGGCACTCCCCCGCTGGGTACGCTCGCCACGCAAAGGATATTCACCAGCATTCCAGAGCTTGATCTGGCCGCGCTGGGGCAAGGCGTTGTCAACGGCCAGCCCGATGCTGACGGTGTGGTGCGCCGGGTGCCCTTGTCGATGCAGGTCGGTTCGGGACAGGCGCCGGGCTTTGCGCTGGAGATCGCCCGCGTCGCGCTGGGCGAGGAAAGCCTGCGCTGGCAGGACGGCAGGCTGATGCTGGGCGAACGCGCCCTGCCCGCAGACTCCGCAGGGAATTTCGCGTTCAAGATGGGCTACAATTCCAGCGTCCCGCAATATTCGGCGCTGCAATTGTTCCGGGGCGAATTGCCCGCCGATGTCTTCGCCGGAAAGGCCGTGCTGGTGGGCGTCGGCGCGACGGGGACCTACGATATCGTCGCCACGCCGATGCAAAGCGAAGTCGATGGCGTGCTGGTGCAGGCGATGGCCGTCGATGCCATGATCGAAGGCGAATGGCTGACCCGGCCTTCATCAATGGTGCTGCTGGAAGTGCTCGCCGCGCTGGCTCTGGCGGGACTGGTGCTGGCAGCCGGATGGACGGCGCGCAACTGGCTGCTTTGGGTGGCGCTGGGATCGGCAGCCCTGATCCCGGTTGGCGCCTTTGCCGCCTATACCGGCGCCAATCTGCTGTTCGATCCGGTGCGCCCGCTGATGGTGGCGGCGGCGGCGGCCATCGCTCTGGTGGCGACGCGTTATGCCCTTGCCCGCGCCGAACGGGCACGGCTCGCATCCGAACTGGTCGAAGAAAGGGTGCGCGCCTCCGAACAGCGCGGCGAACTGGAGGCCGCGCGGCGCATCCAGATGAGCATGGTGCCCGGCGAAAAGGTGCTTTCGCGGCTGGACCACCGGGCGGATATCGCCGGCGTGCTGGAACCGGCGAAATCGGTCGGCGGGGACTTCTTCGACGCGGTCAAGGTCAGCGATGATCTGCTGCTGTTCCTTGTCGGCGACGTCACCGGCAAGGGCGTGCCCGCCGCGCTGTTCATGGCGCTTTCGAAAACACTTTCCAAAAGCAATCTCGCCCGCGCAGGCGACGGGCTCGAAGCGGCCGTGTGCGCGCTCAATTTCGATCTGATGGACGAAGCGGACGAGGAAATGGGCCTGACGATGCTGGTCGGCACGCTCGATTGTTCGACCGGCGATCTGCAACTGATCAACGCCGGACACGAAAACCCGATGGTGGTGCGCGCAACCGGCGAGGTCGAAACACTGGCGATGCGGGGCGGTCCGCCGTTCTGCGTGATCGACTTTCCCTACAGCGCCGAAAGTTTCCGCCTCGACGCCGGGGAAACCCTGGTGGTCATTTCCGACGGCGCGACCGAAGCGGCGAACGAGCGGGACGAATTGTTCGGGGTCGAAGGGGTGGTCGCCGCGCTTGCAGCCAGCGCCGACGGGACCGCGCCCGGCCGCGCGGCGCATCTGGCCGCATCGGTGCGGGCGTTCGAAGGTGAAAGCGACCCGAGCGACGACCTGACGATCTTCACCCTGCGCTTTCTGGGCCCGCAGGAGCGATCAGATCACTGATCGGCGATCAGCGAATGATCACTTCGACCCGGCGCAGGTCAGGATTCGGCACCTCGTCCCCGTCAAGCCTGCGCGCGTCGAATTCGCTCATGCCGATCACGTCTTCATCGGCGATGGTATAACCTTCGGCGCGAATGATGCGGGCAACCTGTTCGGCCCGGTCTTGCGACAATTGCGTGTTCACCGCCTCGTCGCCCACGGAATCGGTGAAGCCGCGCACAAGGATCTGATATCCGGGGCGGCTGTCGAGATCGGAAAGATGCGCCTTGATGTCGGTAATCTGCTGCGCGGTAAGAGTGATCTCGCCAAAGGGCAAATTGCGCAGGATCAGCGGCGAAGGCGGCGGCGGAAGGTCGGCGATCAGCCGCGCATAGGCCGGATCGATCTCGTCAAGCTGGCGCACGCGGGGGTTGCCGCGCGTCAGCCTCGCCTGAAGGTTCGCCCGGTCCAGCACGGTTTCCTGTCCGCCTTCCTGCAGCACGGCAACCGCGCCGACAGGCTTGCCTTCGGGGCTTTCCAGCAGGGTAACCTTGTCCCCGGCAACACAAGCAGAAAGGGTGAGCGAGACGGCGGCGACAACGACGCCCCGCCGCATCATTCGGTCACCTCGACCACGAAAGTCGTGCCGCGCACACCCAGCGTCGAAGTCGGCGTGCGCACCCGCATCGCGTCACGGCCCGTGCGGGTGATGTTGCCCGATGTCACGCCCAGCGACCCGCGATTGACCGAAGTCACCGAACGGCCCGTCTGGCGGCGGCGATCATATTCGAATTCGTCCAGTGTGATGCGGCTGTTCGGCCCCATGGCCATGCGCGAATCGTCGGCAAGGGTGATGCCCACCCGCCCGCTGGTGCCGGTGGAAATGACATCGCCCTGTTCCAGCTTCAGGCCGGGGCGCGCCGGGATTGCGCGGCCATCGCGGATCACTTCGACTCCGCTGGTTACGTTCTTTATGCGACCGATTTCAGCCATGGCCGGTTGCGCAACCACACAGGCCATCGCAGCGACAAGCAAGCTCAACTTTCTCATGTATCCCCCCGTTCGTAAGGTGTGTTAGCATAGAATCATGGATCACAGGAGACGATTTTCAGCATTTGTGGCCAGTGGCAGGGATCCGCGCTCCGCGATTCTTGAAGCACTTGAATTTGCTCGTGATTTTCTCCCGAACAGCAGCCTCGACGAACGCGGACGGACGAAAGCGGCAATCGTTGTCGAAGAACTCGTCGCCAATTCGCTGCGCCATGGCGGCACCGATCGCGATCTTTCCCTGTGGCTTTCGCTCGACGATGTCGGCGGCGCGGTGGTGCTCGAACTGGAGGATGACGGGGCCGCGTTCGACCCGGCCAAGCAGGGGGGATTCGACGGGCCGGACCCGCACACCGGCGGCGGCGTGGGCCTGGCCATCGTCCGCGCCTGGGGAGAGGATATCACCTACACCCGCGCAGGGGATCGCAACCTGTTGCGGCTGCGGATCCGGTAAGAATTTATCCGCGCGCCTTCCGGGCGATGTCCACCGCCTCGCGCGCCAGCGCCGTAACCTGCGCATAATCGCCCGCGTCAATCGCGTTAGCCGGGGTCAGCCAGCTGCCACCGCAAGCAATGACGCTGGGGACAGACAGGAAATCGGGAAGGTTGGCCGCCGAAACGCCGCCCGTAGGCATGAAGCGCATTTCGCCAAAGACGGAACTGAACGCCTTTAGCATCGGTACTCCGCCGGCAAGGCTCGCCGGGAAGAATTTCACCTTGCGCAGGCCCAGCGCATAGGCGCGCTGCACCTCGCCGGCTGTCATCGTGCCGGGGAAGAACGGGATGCCTTCGTCTATGCAGTAGCGCGCGATTTCATCGACAAGGCCGGGCGAGACAATGAACTGCGCCCCGCTCGCCACCACCGATTTCGCCTGATCGAGGGTGAGCACAGTGCCCGCGCCGACGATCAGCCCTTCGGTCTGGTCAAGGATCGCCTCCATCCCCGCCTGCGCGCCGGGGCTGCGCATCACCACCTCGATCACGCTGAGGCCGCCGTCTGCCAGCGCCTGAGTGGTCTTCACCGCGCGGGCCGAATCGTTTTCCCCGATCAGCGGCACCACCGGAGCAGCGGCAAGGCGTTGTTCAAGAGCATCCATCATCAATTCGATCCCGTCTATCGATGCAACGGCGTGACATCGCGTGCCGGAGTGCCAAGCGGGCTTAGCGGACGCGGCACCAGAGCAGGCACCGGCTCATTCGCAATCCGGTCACGCAACAGCGCGATAGCCGCCTCTAGCTGCGCATCGCCGCCGTTGAAAGTGGCGTGAGGCGGATTTTCGACCTCGTAATCGGGCGCGATGCCGTATCCTTCGACGATCCAGTTGCCGTTGATGTCGTATTGCGCGAATTCGGCGATCCGCACCGCGCCATTGTCGGTCAGCCGGTTACGATCGCTCAGCCAGATGCCCGCCCCTGCCGTGCGCGTCCCGATCAGCGGCCCCAGCCCCAGCGACTTCACCGCCGCGGCAAAGGTTTCGCCATCGGAATAGGTGCGTTCGTCGATCAGCACGGCGATATGGCCGCGATAGGCGTTCTGCATGTTGGTGGTCATCTGGCCGGTACCGTCCGGCGCGCCCCAGAACGCCCATGCGCGCCGCATCAGCATCGAGACGATGATGGAATCGATATTGCCGCCGCTGTTGTTGCGCACGTCGATGATCAGCCCGTCCTTGTCGAGTTGTGCGAAGTAATCGCGGGCAAAGCTGGCGATGTCGCCGCTGCCCATCGCGCGCAGCTTCACATAGCCGATATTGCCGCCCGAAAGCCGCTCCACCGCCTGTTTGCGATCTTCGGTGAAGTCGTAATATTCGGCCATGGCGCGCCCGCCCGCATTCATCGGGGTGACGATGGTGCTGACAGCGGCGCTGCCACGGGTCAGGTCGAGCCGCACCTGCTGCCCCGCCTTGGACGCGAGCGCGAGCCGCAGGTCGGCTAGCGAGGCGATAGCGCGGCCGTCCACCTTGCGGATGACATCGCCTTCGCGCGCATCGACATCGGGACGGCGCAGCGGCGGGAGCAGGCCGACCAGATCGGCTTCGGCGCGATAGATCCGGTCAATCCGCAAGCCGCCAGCCACCGGCGTGTATTCCGCGCCGAGGAACGCCATCTCGCTGTTCTCGCCATCCTCCGGCAGATCGCCCGATCGCACCTGGCTGTGCAGAATGCCGAGCTGTGAGGCCATCTGGCCAAGGATGGTGTTGAGTTCGGCGCGGTGGCCGATGCGGTCCAGCAAGGGCTCGTGCTGCGCGCGCACTGCGTCCCAATCAACCCCGCGCAGGGCCGGGTCATAGGCAAAGTCGCGGTGCATCCGCCACGCGTCGAGGAACATCTGCCGCCATTCCGCAACCGGATCGATCGTCAGTTTCCAGTCGCCCAGCCGCACGGTCTTGTCGTCCAGCTCGTCGGGCATCTTCGCGCCTGCAGGCACCAGCACGAAACGCGGCCCCGCCCCGCCCTCCAGCGCGACCGCGATAGTCTTGCCATCGGCGGACAATTGCAGGCCCAGCGCCTTTGCGGCGAAGGTTTCGACCTTGGCATCATTCGCGTTGATCGCGATCGAAACCCATTTGTCGTCCATGTAGGTGTAGAGGAACTTGTCCGTTGCCAGCAGCGTCCGGCTTGCCCCCGGCTTCACCGGCAGCTTGTAAAGTCGCGCCGCAAGCCCGCTCAGCACGACATTGGCGGCGGGCTTGTCCGCGTCCGCCTTGTCTTCATCCTCCGGCTTTTCGGACCCGGAGCCGCTCTTTTCATCCTCGCCCTTGCCCGTCAGCTCGTTTTCCTGCCGGAACGGGAAATCAGCTGCCGGATCAAGCCGCAGCGCGTGCAGTTCCCCGCGATTGGGGAAGGACACGCCCATGTTGCGATCCCCCCAGGGGCTGCCGGGTTCGGGATCGAAATTGCGATCGGAAATGAAATAGAGCCACGCGCCATCGGCGGAGAACGCCGGGGCGTAATCGTTGAACTTGCCCGAAGTCCCCTTCACCCGTTCCCCGGTCGCAAGGTTCTGGACATAGATGTTGCTGACATTGCCGAAATTCTCCGATCCGGCCTCGGCATAGGCGATGAAGCGCCCGTCGGCGGAGAACACGACATCGGAAAAGACATTGTCCGATCCCGTCTCGTTCTGCGCCAGCAGCGTCACCCGCCCCGTCGTCACATCAACCTTTTGCAGGCGCGCATCCTTGTCCCACACCACCAGCGTCTTGCCATCGGGCGCCAGCGCGAAAGACCAGATGTGCGCATCGTAATTGCCTGCGATCACGCGCGGTTCGCCCGAACCGTCACCCGCCATTCGCACGATGTCGCGGCTTTCCCCGCGATCGAGCACGAGGAACACGTCCTCGCCCTTCGGCCCGGCCACCGCCTCCCGCGCACGCGCTCCGTCGGGAATGGCCAGTTCCACCCGTCGCCGGGAGAGCGGTGCGGCCAGCGCCACTTCGCCGCGCGCCGTCACCGTCAGGCTGTCGCCCGTGGGCGTGATCCGCGCCGCCTCGATCTGGGTCAGCGGCTTGTCGAGCGTGCGCGGGCGGGTCTGCTCGCGATCGGTCACGATGTCGATTTCCAGCCGCGACAGCGCGTTGCTGGCGGTCGAAAAGACATGCAGATCCGCCCCGTTCTGCAGGAATATCTCGCCCCCGTCGATTGACGCCTGCAACACCGGGAACGGCAATTCGGCGGAATGCTGCGTCACCCCGCTGCCATCCTCTGCCACCGACCAGACGGCATCCGCCCCGCTCTTGTCGGAGATGAAGTAGACGCGCCCGCCATGCGCCATCGGCATCCGGATCGGCGCGCCGAAATCGGCGAGCAATTGCACCGCTTCGCCACCGGCACTTTCATTCCAGCGCCACAACTGCGCCATGCCGCCGCCGCGATATTGCACCGCATTGTCGCGGGCGCGGGCGTAGAGGCCCCGGCGCGAGAAGAACAACGTGGCCGCATCGCTGCCGAAACTCGCATCATTGGCGCGCCACAGCGGGATTGCGCGAATGTCTCCGCCTGCGGGAGAGACGGTGTGCAGCACCTCTCCCTGGCCGTTGCCGCGCAGGCGCGAGGCGAAGATCACCCGTCCATCCGGGGTCCAGCCCACTGTCGTCAGCCCGCCCCCTTCGAAAGTGAGACGGCGCGGCGTGCCGCCTGCCACCGGCATCACATAGATATCATCGCCGCTGTCATAGCCCGCGTTGAAGGCGATCATACTGCCATCGGGAGAGATATGCGCGTGGCTTTCCTCCCCTTCGTGATTGGTCAGCCGGATCGCGCTGCCCCCGCTGCGCGTCGTGCGCCACAGATCGCCTTCGCTCGCAAACACCAGCACATCGCCTCGCGCGGCCGGATGCTGATAGAACCCTTCTTCGGCAGCGACGGAAGTGGCGGCGGTGGACAGCAAAGCGGCGGCAAGCGCGGCAACGCGCGGGTTGAATGACGGCATGATGCAAGGCCCCTGAAGCGTGTGGATATGACGGTCGAACCGGAAAGCGCCCACCTTTGCCGCCAATCGCCAAGGGATCAAGCCGCAGCACCAAAGCCAATCAACCAGAGCGCGCGATTTCTCGATGAACTGCAGGGGGGAAAGCGCTTTGGGAGACGACAGCTTTGGTCGTTGTGCCGTGGGAAACGGAAATGCGCTAGCGACCCCGAAGCAGACTTGCTGGCGGCAGGGGATCGAACCCGCACCCGTCGCCGGGATCACTGTTGTGATACGTCTACCAATTCCGTCACGCCAGCCTTAGGAGCCTAGCATCGAACTCGTTGGACAGTAAGTCGCCTTCCCACCCACATTTCGTCATTGGCAGCGGCGCGGCGGCAACCCGAAAGCTGCCGCTCTGAAATCCTCTCCAGAGCAGCCACCTCGCCTTTTCGGCGGTCCGTGTCCCCCCGGCCTGCGCGGGGGCGGGCAAGCACGCGGTGACGGTAGAGAAGTGCAAGGGATCACCCCAACGCATTTTCCTACCCCGGTGCAGCGCGGTATGATCCGCGCCCGCTCTTTGCCATCGTCAGTTTCGGACACCTTGCGAACAGGGTGACACTTGCCCCCGTGCAAAGGTGACAGTTTTGCGCGGCAAAGAGTGACGCTTTGCCCCGTTCGGGTGACACTTTGCCCGGATAAGGTGACGCTCTTGCGCCAAGGGTGACACTTTGCGCGTCAATGGTGACACAATGGAGGTTTTATCCCCTGGAACGTGTTCCACCTGTTCCACCCTGTTGGGTTTGGTTGGCTGGTGAAACGGTCGACTCAGGGGTCCTTGCCGATGCTCCTATTGCTCGACGAAGCGCACCGCGAGGCCGCCCGATGATGCCAGCCGCGCGCTCAGCGTGTCGGCGCTGGTCACCGCGATCTCCTCGATCACCATGGCGTAAGGGTTGGTGTCCCAATGCGCGTCGGCCGCGTCGCGATACACCTGCGCGGTGTAACGCTTGCCCGGGTCAAGGAAGGTGAGCGGGATGGCAAGATCGCGCGCGCTCGCATCGCTCACCGCGCCGAGGAACCACTCGCCCTTGCCGTCTTGCGCCGAGCGGGACTTGCGGGCGATGGCGACATACTCGCCCACCTCGCCTTGCAGGGCGATGCTGTCCTCCCAATCGGCGGCGACATCCTTGATGAACTGGAAGGCGTCGGGCCGTGCTTCGTAGTTCTCGGGCAGGTCGGCCGCCATCTGCAACGGGGAGTAGAGCACAACATAGAGTGCGAGCTGTTTCGCCAGCGTGGTCTGCGGGCGGTTGGACGGATCGCCGCGCTGCATGTCCTCACGCACCGGGGGACGCTCGTTGGGGCGCAGGTCGAAAATGCCGGGGGTGAAGTCCATCGGCCCGGCGAGCATGCGGGTAAAGGCGAGCACGGCTTCGTGTTCGGGCGGATTGGGGGGCGAACCCCAGGCGTTGAACTCCATGCCGCGCGCGCCTTCGCGGGTCATCCAGTTGGGGTATGTGCGGCGCAAGCCGGTGTCCTTCACCGGTTCGTGCGCGTTGATGGAGATGCGGCGGCGGGCGGCGGCCTCTACCACGCGCAAATGGTGGCCGACCATGAACTGGCTGTCATGCCATTCATAGGTGCGCACGCCCGCGTCGTTGATGCGCACCACATCGCCAGCGTCGGCGACATAGCCGGTCTTCACCTCGCGCACGCCATTGGCGGCGTAAAGGTCGAAAGCGGCCTCCATCTGCGCTTCGTAATTGGCGACATTGGCGCTGGTTTCGTGATGCCCGATGATGCGCACGCCCCGGTCAGCGGCATAGGCGCTGAGCATGGGAAGGTCGAAATCGGGGTAGCTTTGGGTGAAGTCGAACAGTTCGCCATTGTTGAACCAGTCGCCGTCCCAGCCGATGTTCCAGCCCTCCACCAGCACGCCGGAAAAGCCGTGGTCGGCGGCAAAGTCGATGTAGCGCATGGTGTCCGCGTTGTTGGCGCCGTGGATGCCATCATTGCCCCATGTACGCTCGCGGATGTGCATCGCCCACCAGATGCCGACATACTTGCCCGGCTCGACCCATGAAACGTCGCCGAGCTTGTTGGGCTCATTGAGGTTGAGGATGATGTCCGAATTGATGAGGCCCACCGCATCGGGCGCGATCTGGATGGTGCGCCAGGGGCTCTTGAACGGGGCGGTGGTGTGGACCTTGATCCCGTCCGATCCGGGGCGCAGCGCGGCTTCGAAACTGCCGGGGCGCAGCGCGAGAAGCGACATGGCCGAGTAATCGACCAGCGCGGCTTCGTGGATGGCGATGTGGACGCCGTTGGGCTTGCGGAAGGTGACAGGCGTGTGCGCGTCGTCAACCGAGCCGGCGGTGCCCGTGCGGTAGATGTACTCGTAACGGTTGAACTGGCGGCTGGGCGTCCACCACGCATCCGCATCCGCCCCGATGGAGAACTGGGTCAGCTCGTCGATGATCGCGAGTGGGCCGGTGAAGGCATCCTGCTCCGCCAGCTCGTAACGGAAGCCGACCCCGGTATCGAACACGCGGAAACGCACGGTGATGGCGCGGTCCGGCCCGGTGGTGGAGGCGAATGTCACTGCCAGCTCTTCGTGATTGTCGCGCACCAGACGGCGTTCGCCCCAGGGCTGTTCCCAGGTCTGGTCATGCGAGGCGCGGGTCACTTGCGCGATGGCAAGATCGCGCTCGAACCCGTGATGATCGCGGAACAGCAGGCCGAGCCGCGATGTGGTGATCGCCTCACGCCCTTCATGGGTGATCGCGTAGCTCGCATGGCCGCCATCGTCGGTTACGGTTAGCGTGATCGTGCCGTCAGGCGAACTCGCCGTCAGCGTTTCGGCCCGCACTGGGGAAAGCCCCAGCATCACCATGACGAGCGGCGCGATCAGCCTGATCCAGTAACGCAGCATTCCCATCTCCATCCCTTGCATCACGCCCTATTCGGCCGCGAAAATCCGGTATCCCCACGGATCGAGCGCAAGCTCGCTCTCCCCGCCAAAACTGATTGCATCACCGCTCAACGCGTCGCGGTAGTCCCCGTGATGCCGCGCGAGGTCGAACCGCACAGCTTGCGCTCGCGGCGAAAGGTTGAACACGGCGAACACCCGATCCGCACCCTGCCCCCGAACGAAGGCGAAGACATCGTCGCTCGCCGAATTGGGGATATCGATCATGGGCGCGCCCTGATCACCGTTCCACAGCGCACGCTCGGCGGTCTTGAGCGCGATCAGCTGGCGGAAAAGGGGATCGTAACGCCCTTGCTTCCACTCGATCTCGTCCTTCTCGAAAAAGGCGAGCTGACGATCAAGGTCCGCCTCCTGCCCGTTGTAGATCAACGGAATGCCATGCCCGGTGAAGGACAGCGCGATCGCTGCCTCGTAAGCCGGGCCGTAAATCTGCGAGGCGACACCGTCCCACGAGTTCTGATCGTGGTTGTCGGTGTACATCATCCGCATCGCAGCATGCGGCCAGCTGACTTTCTGCCCAGCAAAGTAACCGCGCATCGCGCCCGCTCCGGATTCCCCGCGTGCGACCTTCTGCATCACCTCTTTCCATTCCCATGCATAGGTCGCGTCAAAGGCATTGCGGTGCAGATCGCGGCTGTCCCATTCGGCGAGCATGAAGACCGGCTTGACCGCATCGAGCTCGGCCCGCGCGGTTTCCCAGAAATCGGTCGGGACATATCCCGCAACATCGGCGCGATAGCCGTCGATGCCGAATTCGCGCACCCAGTAGACAAGGCTGCCCGTCATGTATTCGCGCAAGCCCGCTTGCGAGTAATCGAAGTCCACCACATCGGACCAGTCGGTGCCTTCAGGCGGCATAAGGCCGCCTTCAGGGGTCTTTGTGTACCATTCAGGGTGCTCTTGCGTGAGCGGGTTGTCCCAGGCCGAATGGTTCGCCACCCAGTCGAGTATGACCTTCATCCCCAGACCGTGCGCGGCATCGACGAAGGCGCGGAACTCCTCCTCCGTACCCAGATCGGGGTTGATCGCGCGGTAGTCCTTCACCGCATAGGGGCTGCCCATGCCACCCTTGCGATTGACTTCACCGATCGGGTGGATCGGCATCAGCCAGACGATGTCGACACCCATTGCGGCGAGCCGCGGGAGGTGTTCCTGCGCTGCCTTGAAGGTGCCTTCCTTCGTAAATTGCCGGGTGTTGACCTGATAGATGACCGCGTCCGCTGTCCATTCGGGCGGCGTTGCCTGGACATAGGCCTGCGGCTCATAGCGACCAGTGTCTGCGTCTTCGCTGGCACATGCGGAAAGCGCCAGAGCAGCGCCGAGGGAGAGAAAAAGGGTGCGCATCATGCTGCCTCGGACAGTTTGGCATTGCGTTCGAGAATGGCGGTGGTTCCGTCCGTCACGAACAGCGTGGCAATCGCCGCCAGCGCGAATGACACCGCCGAAATCGCCATGGCGTAAATCGGAGCGCCGTCGAAGAATGTCGTCAGCAGGAAACCCAGCAGCGTTGCTGCGATCAGCTGCGGGACGACGATGAAGATGTTGAATATCCCCATGTAAATGCCCATTTTCCGCGCTGGGACAGACCCTGCGAGAATGGCATAGGGAAGCGATACGATCGACGCCCAGGCGATACCGACAGCGACCATCGGCACCCACAGAAGCGCCGGGTCACCGATCAGCAGCATCGCGGCAAAGCCCGCCGCACCAATGCCGAGATTGAGCGCGTGCAGACGGCAGCGATCCATCTTTGCAGCGATGAGAATGAAACCCAGCGCCGCCAATGCGGCGATCCCGTTGCGAACCGATCCCAGCAGGCTCCACCAGTCAGCCGCATCCTGATACCCCCGCGTGGCAGGATCGGGCGACGCGAAGTGGAATTCGGCAACGCCTGGCGTGCCGTAAATCCACATCGAGAACATGGCGAACCAGCTGAAGAACTGCACCACGGCCAGCTGGCGCATCGTCTTTGGCATGGCGAACAGATCGTTCACGACTTCCATGAAACCGTTCTGGTCATTTCCGCTCTTGCGCAGGAACGACGCGATCAACTGGATCAGGCCGAATGCCGCGATCAACCCTGCTAGGACGTACAGTTCCTTAGAAACCTCGACGCTTCCCACCCACGCCGGGCGCGGTTCGCCGCGTGCGACCATGACCAAGACCGCGAAGGCTATCCCGATCAATATCCACACAAGTCCGCCGCGCTGGAATTGTGCGGCGCTACGGTGGGTGCTGGCAGCATGCACCGGCTCGATGCCGAGAGCTTCGTGCCGGGCGGCCTCGAACCCTGCGAGCTGCTCGGGGCTGTATTCGCGGGTCGTGAACACAGTCCAGCAAACCGCTGCGAACAGCGCGGCGCCGCCAATGTAAAACGCCCATTGTACCGTTTCCGGAATTTCCCCCGCGGGTGCGACGTTGCTGAGGCCCATCCAGTTGGTCATCACCCAAGGCAGCGCCCCTGCCACCACCGCGCCGACACCGATGAAGAAGCTCTGCATTGCATAACCTCTCGTGCGCTGGCGATCGGGCAAGTTGTCTCCGACGAAAGCGCGAAACGGCTCCATCGTGATGTTGAGCGAGGCGTCCATCACCCACAGCATCCCTGCGGCGACCCACAGTGTCGGCGAATTGGGCATGATGAACAGCGCGAGAGTCGCCAGCAGCGCCCCGATCAGGAAATAGGGTCGGCGACGACCGAACCGGCCCCAGGTGTTGTCGGACAAATGGCCTATGATCGGCTGGATGATCAGCCCGGTCATGGGCGCGGCGATCCAGAGAATCGCCAGTTCGTTTACTTCCGCGCCAAGCGTCTGGAAGATGCGGCTGACATTGCCGTTCTGAAGATCGAATCCGATCTGGATCCCGAGGAATCCGAAACTCATGTTCCAGATCTGCGCCGGATTCATCGCCGGTTTGCGCCCGGAGCCTTGCCCTGCCGCTTCAGTCATTCGCGTCGATCCCTCTCTCGCTCACGCACGATCACGCCATGATCGCGCAGGAGACCATCCCCTCTCATTGCGTCGCAATGCCTGCCGGCCTATGATTTGTTTGATCCGGCAGGGCCAGTCTGCAGCGAATGCAAAAATTTGCAAGAAGCTTTCGAAATTCTTGAGGATATTGAGCCTGAAGAATTCATTGTGCGATACCATAGCACTGAAATACAACCTTTTTTTCCTAAACGCTGCACTGGCCTCCGATTTGCACAAAGATTTGCAAATTTTTGCGCAAGGTGGCAGGGAAGCGCCGGGAGGTCATCAACATGAAGCGAATCTGGCTGCCTTGCCTGCTCGCGCTCAGCGGGATTGCGGGCGTAGCGACGGCAATGACGGAAGCGCCGACAGAAGGTCCCGGCCTGCGTGAGCGGCTGCCGGAAGACGAAGTGGTGTATTTCGTTCTGCCCGATCGCTTCGCCAATGGCGACACCGCGAACGATCGCGGCGGCATCGAAGGCGGCCCGCTCGATCATGGCTTCGATCCGACGCATAAGGGATTCTACCACGGCGGCGACCTTGCAGGGCTGACTGCCCGTCTCGATTACCTCGAAGGCATGGGGATAACCGCGATCTGGTTTGCCCCAATCTTTGAAAACAAGCCTGTGCAGGGCCCGCAAGGCAATGAAAGCGCCGGATATCACGGATATTGGGTGACCGACTTCACCAGCATAGATCCGCATTTTGGTACCAATGAGGAATTCAAGGCTTTCGTCGATGCCGCCCACGCACGCGGGATGAAAGTCTATATGGACATCATCACCAATCATACCGCCGACGTGATCGGCTATGCAGAAGGTGACCTTGCCGAATACGCCTATCGCAGCCTCGCCGATTTTCCCTATTCGCGACGGCTTGGAAACGCAGACGAGACCATCAATGAAGGGTTTCTGGGCGACGATGTGCAGACCCCGGACAACTTCGCCCGCCTAACCTCGCCCGACTATGCCTACACCCCCGTAATCCCCGAAGCGGAGCGGGAGGTGAAGGTGCCAGCATGGCTCAACGATCCGATCTATTATCACAATCGCGGCAGCACGACCTTCAGCGGGGAAAGCAGCCGCTATGGCGATTTCGCCGGGCTTGACGATCTCTACACCGAACACCCGCGTGTGGTCGAAGGGATGATCGAGATCTACCGCAGCTGGATCACCCGGTTCGGCATCGACGGTTTTCGCATCGACACCGCAAAGCATGTGAACCCGGAATTCTGGCAGGCGTTTGTTCCGGCAATGCTCGAAACCGCCCATGACGAAGGGGTTCCGAACTTCCTGATCTTTGGCGAAGTCTATTCGGACAGCCCCAACAGCGGCTTTCTTGCCCAATACACCCGGCGCGACGGATTTCCCGCGGTTCTCGATTTCGCGTTTCAGGCTGCGGTGACGGATGCTGTGGCCGAAGGCGCTCCGCCGTCGGTTCTGGTGGACATGTTCGATGGCGATGTGAATTACGAAGGCGGGGAAGCGGCGGCGCGCACCATGCCTACCTTTCTCGGCAATCACGACATGGGCCGTTTCTCGACTCTGGTCAAAGCAGCCAATCCCGACATTTCGCAAGCCGAACTGCTGGGACGAGTAAGACTTGGCCACGCAATGCTGATGACGTTGCGTGGCAATCCGGTGATCTATTACGGCGACGAACAGGGATTTGTCGGCGACGGACACGATCAGGCCGCACGCGAGGACATGTTCGCAAGTCTCACCGAAAGCTACAATGACAACGCGCTGATCGGTACCGAGGCAACCACGGCGGACGAGAATTTCGACACTGCCCACCCGCTTTATCGCCTGATCTCGGAATTGGCCGCGATCCGCGCCCGCCATCCGGCACTGCGACGCGGACCCCAGAAGGCCCGCAGCTATGACGACACGGCGCCGGGATTGCTCAGCTTTTCCCGGTTTGACCCCGAAACCGGCAGCGAATACCTGCTTGCCTTCAACACATCCGCTGCGTCCCTCAACGCACGATCAACCATAGGCTACGGCGCACGCACGCTCGAAACCCTGCACGGCCATTGCCCGGCAAGTGTTTCGGCACCGGGCAGCGTGGCTTTGGCATTGCCGCCCTTTGGCTGGTGCATTGCCCGCGCGAATGAGGACTGATCAGTGAACAAGCCCCTGGAAATGAACCGCACTTCGCTGCCCGCTGAAACGGCTGAATGGTGGCGCGGTGCGGTGATCTACCAGATTTACCCCCGCAGCTTCCGCGATACCAATGCCGACGGCATCGGCGATCTGCGCGGCGTGGTGCAAGGCCTCGACTATATCGCATCGCTGGGTGTCGACGGGATCTGGATTTCACCCTTCTTCACCTCGCCGATGCGCGATTTCGGTTATGACGTCGCCGATTATTGCGGGATCGACCCGATCTTCGGCGACTTTGACGATTTCGACGCGATCATCAAACGCTCGCATGAACTCGGGCTCAAGGTGATCATCGATCAGGTCTATTCGCACACTTCGGACAAGCATCCATGGTTCGAGGAGAGCCGCAGGGATCGCACCAACGAAAAGGCTGACTGGTACGTCTGGGCCGATCCCAAGCCGGACGGGTCGCCACCATCGAATTGGCAATCGGTTTTTGGCGGGTCCGCATGGCAGTGGGACGGACCACGCCGACAGTACTACCTGCATAATTTCCTGACCAGCCAGCCCGATCTCAACGTGCACAACCCAAAGGTTCAGGACGCGCTGCTTGATGTGGCGCGGTTCTGGCTCGATCGCGGAGTGGACGGGTTCCGGCTCGATGCTTTGAATTTTTCCATGCATGATCCGCAGCTGCGCGACAATCCGCCGTCCGGCGTGCCGATGGATCAGGTGACACGCCCGTTCGACATGCAGATCAAGCAGTTCAACCAGTCGCATCCGGACATCCCGGCCTTCCTTGAGCGCATCCGGGCCACCATGAACGAGTACCCCGGTCGCTTCACCGTTGCGGAAGTCGGCGGACCTGATCCGCTTGCCGAAATGAAGGCATTCACCGCCGACGGGCAGCGCCTCGATTCAGCCTATAATTTCGACTTCCTCTATGCCCCCGATCTGACGGCAGAGCGGGTCAGGCAGTCGCTGTCCAACTGGGACGGGACGTCGGGCGAAGGCTGGCCTTCGTGGGCGTTTTCGAACCATGACGCACCGCGCGCGACGACTCGCTGGGCAGGTGACGGTGATCTCGACCAGACAGCTCGCCTAGCGATGCTGCTGCTTCTGTCCTTGCGCGGCAATCCGATCATCTATCAGGGTGAGGAACTGGGCTTGCCGCAGGGGCACGTCGCTTTCGCCGATTTGCAGGACCCGGAAGCGATCGCCAACTGGCCCCATACACTCGGCCGCGATGGTGCTCGCACTCCCATGCCCTGGGCCGCGCAGGAGCCGCAGGCCGGATTTTCGACTGCCAACCGCACCTGGCTGAAAGTCGATCCCGCCCATGCCGAGCGCGCGGTCGACCGGCAAAGCGGACAACCCGGCTCAGTTGCGAGCTACACTCGCAAGCTGCTGGCGCTGCGCAAGACCCTGCCTGCGATGATTTGGGGTGATAGCGAACTGCTAGATACGCCCGAGGATATCGTGGCCTTCATCCGGCGATCGCGCGGAGGTGAAGTGCTTTGCGCCTTCAACCTCGGGCATCACCCCCTTGACTGGACTCCTCCCAGCGGTTTCCGCATTGGCACGGTGATAGCTACCGAAACACAGGCTGACAGGCCCGAAGCGGTACGCCATAGGATGGAAGCAAGAACCGGTTATTGGGCGGTTCAAGGGGAATGACAACGAATGGGCTCTGCCGAACTCAAGGCTAAGAAGAACGCGCGGCTTGAGGATATTGCACGGCAGGCCGGGGTCTCGATCTCCACCGTTTCGCGCGCCCTGAATGACAGCCCGGCGGTGAAGCGCCGGACGAAGCAGGAAATCTGGCGCATCGCGCGCGAGCACGATTACGATTTCCGCAGCCACATGCCAAATGGCCCTGTGGGGGCCGATGCGACCATCGCCGTGATCGTTCCCGCCCCGCAGGCCCGTGAAACGCGAGTGTCCGATCCCTTCTTCCTCGAACTGCTTGCCGGGATCACTGAAGCGGCACGGGAGCGCAATGTCGATCTGGTGATCAGCCACATCTTCCCGCGCTCTGCCGAGGATCTGGAATTCGCGATGACGACAAGCCGGGCAGCCGGCATGATCTTTATCGGGCAAAGCTCGCTCCACGATGCGTTCAACTCGCTTGCCGGGGGAGCAGACAGGTTCGTCGTATGGGGGGCAGACTTCAACGATGCGGCCTATTGTACGGTCGGTTCGGATAATATCGCCGGTGGTCGCAGGGCCACCTCGCACCTGCTGCGGCTCGGGCGCGAACGCGTCCTGTTCCTTGGTGACACCGAAGCCCCCGAAGCCGAACAGAGGTTTCGCGGGTATCGCCTTGCTCTGGAGAATGCCGGGCGCAGCTATGACGACAGACTGACCCTGCCCGCCCATTTCGACGTCCAGTCAGGTGAATCCGCCACCCGATCCGCAATCGAGAGCGGGTTGGAATTCGATGCCGTATTCGCAGCCAGCGATTTGATCGCCATCGGGGCCATAAGGGCGCTGGTAAAGGCCGGACGGACGGTTCCGGGCGATGTTTCGGTGGTGGGGTATGACAATATCCCGGCCGCACGGCTCGTCACCCCGCAACTGACTACGATCGATCAGGACACCAATCTGGCTGGCAGGATGCTGGTATCGAAGCTGATCGACACCAAGGGTGGCCAGGCGATTTCCGAAAGGCTGGAAACCAGCCTGCTGATCCGCGAAAGCTGCGGCGGCTGACATGACCGATGGGCACTCCCCGCTCAAAAGCATCGTAATCGTTGGCGGCGGCAGTGCGGGCTGGATGACCGCAGCCGCTCTGGCAGATTCCGTGGGACGAAGCTGCTCGATCACTCTGGTCGAGTCCGAAGCCATCGGAACGGTCGGTGTGGGCGAGGCGACCATCCCTCCGATCCGCAACTTCAACCAGCGGATCGGCATCGATGAGGCCACTTTCGTCAAGGAGACTGCGGGCTCCTACAAACTCGGCATCCAGTTCGTAGACTGGTCGAGGATCGGCCATTCCTATTTCCACCCTTTCGGCCAATACGGGGCGGAATTCGACAAGGTGCCGTTCTACCATCACTGGATGCATGAGTTCCTCGACGGGAAAATCAGCGGTCCAATCGATGATTTCTCGATGTGCTGGGCGATGGCGAAAGCCGGCAAGTTCGCTCACCCACAGGCCGACCGGCGCAAGATCCAGTCGACATTCGATTACGCTTATCACTTCGATGCCGGGCTTTATGCCGGATTTCTCCGGCGCCTTTCAGAAGCACGCGGGGTAACACGGCTAGAAGGGCGGGTGGTCGCAGTCAGCCAGCGCGCCGAGGATGGCTTCATCGAAAGCGTCACCCTTGAAAACGGCGCGGTCGTATCGGGCGAATTGTTCATCGATTGCAGCGGCTTTCGCGGACTGTTGATCGAGGACACGCTCAATGCCGGATATGAGAACTGGCAACACTGGTTGCCCTGTGACCGGGCGATCGCGGTGCCTTGCGAAAAGCAGGCTGAGATAACCCCCTACACCCGTTCCACCGCGAAATCGGCAGGCTGGCAGTGGCGCATCCCGCTGCAGCACCGGACCGGCAATGGCTATGTCCACTGCAGCGAGTTCATCAGCGAAGAAGATGCAACCGAAACCCTGATGGGGTCGCTCGATGGCGCTCCTCTGGCCGAACCGCGCACATTGCGGTTCGTGACCGGGCGCAGACGCAAATTCTGGGACCGGAACTGCGTCGCTATCGGGCTTTCCGCAGGTTTCATGGAGCCGCTTGAATCGACCAGTCTGCATCTGATTCAGTACGGCATCTTGCGTTTGATCGCACTTCTGCCAGACAGCGGAATGTCGCCCCTTTTGGCACAGGAATATAATCGGCAGACTACCGCCGAATACGAGCGTATCCGCGATTTCCTGATCCTGCATTACAAGGCCACCACGCGCAACGATGCGGAGTTGTGGAGGTACTGCTCCGCGATGGAGATACCCGACAGCCTGCAATACAAGATCGACCACTTCCGAAGCCACGGCATGCTGGTTTCTGACGAGCGTGAACTGTTCGCCAATCCCAGCTGGATTGCGGTTTATCTGGGGCAGGACATCGTTCCGCAGCGCGCTCCGGCGATCGCCTCCATGCGAGAAGGTGTACCTGTGGCGGAGCGGATGCAGATGATCGCCCGCGCCATGGACGAAGCCGTTGCGGAAATGCCCACTCATGCGGACTTCCTTGCGCGGTACTGCCCTTCACCGCTCGCATCCTGACCAGAAAGCCGGACAAACTGCTCTCCAAAAAGAAAGGGCCCGCCGTTTCCGGCGAGCCCTTATCCGTGGAGATGCGACCCTCTTGGACTGTTAGAAGTTCTTGCGGATCGTGACGTTGAACGTCCGCCCATAGACTTCGTGACGGCTCGGATGCGTGCCGACCACATTGCCGCCCGCATCGAACAGGTCGTTTTGGGTGACGAACGGCTCGTTGGTCAGGTTGAATCCTTCGATCAGAATGCCGAGACCCTTGAGCGGGCCGCTTTCATTCTGGAAGGTGTAGCCGATTTGCGCGTCGATGATCGTTTCGTTCTGGGCATCGGCCCCGCTCAGCGAACCATCGAAGTTCTGCACTTCCGAAAGGAAACCGCTGCGATAGCGTGCGGCAACCTTGGCGCGGAACCCGTCACGTTCGTAGAACAGGTCGCCAGACCAGGTCGTCTTCGAATAGCCCGGAATGGGCAGCGGAACCATGTTCTGGTCTTCGACCTCTGCATCGGCATAGGTGTAGCTGAAGAAGCCGCCAAAACCTTCAAGTGCCGGAATGACGTCTCCGAAATCGACCCGGACGGTGCCTTCGATACCGGTGATACTTCCATCCGCGAAGTTCACCGGACCGCTGAATACGCCGGTGGCGAGTTCAGGTGCGCTGTTCAGGATATCGCCAAAACCGGCGTTCTGGATCGGCTGGGTCAGGTCGATCAGCTCGTTGAAGTCGATGATCCAGTCCGAAAGGTCCTTGTGGAACGCCGCAATGACGATCGCCGAACCGGGCGAGAGATATTTCTCGAACGAGATATCGTAGGAGATCGATTCATACGGCTGCAGGAACGGGTTGCCACCGCCCAGGTTGAAGCAGACCAGACTCGGCGGGTTGAACCCGATCACCGTGTCGGGGAACTGATCCCCGTCAGTGTCCGAACAGCTCAACGAATTGAAGCTGATGTTCTGGTTGGCCGCCATCTGGTCAAGCCGCGCCCGCGTTACCGTCTTCGCCGCGGCAAGACGGATGAAGGTATCCGGCGCCACTTCAAAGCTGAGGTTCAGGCTGGGCAGCCAGTCATCATAGCTTGCATCGACAGTGTTGGTGAAACCGCCGCCGATCGTCCCGGTCGAAGACTGTTCCGTATCAGCATAGCGCAGGCCGATGTTGCCGCGAACCGGGATAGAACCCAGATCGCCATCGATATTGGCCTGAATGTAGAAATTGTGGACCTGCTCCTCGACCACCCACTCGGTGTCGAAGGTGGCCTTTTCCACGTTGTAGGTGCCGTCGGTCAGGAAGTTCGACGGATCATAGGCAAGAATATTCTGGCCCAGATCGCCCGTGTCGGTCGCACCGCGGATCGAACTTGTCGGAACCGGCAAGCCATTCCCAAATGCGGCGGTTGGCCGCAGGAACGCTTCATTGGAGTCAAAGTTCTTTTCGCGATCGGTGAACAGCCAGCCGACAATGATGCTGTCGAGCAGACCGCCGTCGAATTCCCAGCCAAGTTCGGCACGCAGCTGGTGAAGTTCATCGCCGATGATCGGCTGCTTGATGAAGCCGACCTGACCCCAGCCACCCGGATCGGTCAGCAGGACATTCGAAGGATCGGTGTAGTCGAGCAGGCCGTCGATCGAGTAGCGGCCATTCTCAGGGAAGGAGAAGGTCAACGTATCCTGAGCACCGCTGCGTGCACGTCCGGTCCCGGCATAGCTTTCGTAGTCGATGTCGTTGCGATCCAGCGTCGAAAAGCCATAATCGACCATCAGGCTGAGATTGTCGGTGACGTTGATGTCAGCGTTGGCGCCAAGAGCGAAGATCTGGCTTTCGCTGCCTTCGGTATCGGTACGAAGGATCGGAACGACCGCCGAATAGGTGGCGCTGTCAGCAAACGGGCCACTGCCCGAAGCACTGTCAAACTGCGCGCCGCTCCAGGAAGCGATCGGAGTTTCCGTCCCGCGGAAGATCCCGCTGTCCTTGGTATCGGTGTAAAACGCATCAAACATCAATGCGAAATCATCGTTCGGCTCGAACTGGAGCGAGCCCGCGATCGAGGTGCGCTCGAACTCACGGCTGACCGCGCCCTGACGCGGGTTGTCCGACGGATAGATCAGGCCGTTTGCATCGCGCGAAACCTGGAACTGGTTTGTCTTGAGCTCGCGCGAAATGAAGTGCGTCGGATTGGACTGGACGGTGACGCCAAGCGACCAACCGACAGTGCCATCGGCGTTTTGATCGATGTACGAACCGAAGAAGCGATAGCCGTCATCCGCGAAATCGGGATTGCGCGAGCCGCTGTCGTTGATGACATAAGTGGCCGAGGCAGTAAGTTGCGCATCCTTGTAATCGAGCGGACGCACCGTACGCAGGTCGACTGCACCGGCGATACCGATGGCCGCCAGACGCGCGTCAGCCGTCTTGTAGACGATGCCCTGCCCGATCAGTTCTGACGGGAACTGGTCGAATTCGATCCCGCGGTTGTTGCCAGCCGAAACGACTTCACGGCCATTGAGCAGCGCGAGCGAGAAATCGGGGCCGAGGCCGCGGATCGAGATCTGCTGCGAACGACCGCGAACGCGCTGGGCGGTAACGCCAGGCAAGCGGGCGAGCGAGTCGGCAATCGAAAGATCCGGCAACTGACCAAGGTCTTCAGCCGAGATCACTTCGACGATCGAATTCGCCTCACGCTTGGTGTCGAGCGAAGTCTCGATAGCGCTGCGAATGCCGGTGACAACAATCTGGTTGTCCCCTTCGGCGACCTGAGTGTCTTCGCCTTCCTGATTGGACTGTGCAGCTACCGGCGCGGCAACTGCGATCAATGCCAGACCCGTTGCTGCTCCGCAAAGCAGGCGGGCGTTGGCTGAGTAACGCTTGAATCCCATTCTTAAAACCTCCCCGACGCATCACGATCTACGCGTGTTTGCAATTTTTTTCATAGCGGAGAATATGCCATCCGTAAATCACCAATTCACAATCCCGCCACTTATCCAGAGGCGAATCTTATATATTTGATTTTTCAGTTATTTTTGAAACAATCAGATTAAGCCTGCCATTTTAAGCTCGATCCCAGAGCATTGTGTGGCTCACGCGCCACACCCCCCGTCGCGACAGCCGAAAAGCGAGCCTGAGGCGCAGGATATCGTATTCGCCTTTCCCGAACGACAGACTTATAATTGCTATTTTTCAAATCTTTAAGTGGATTTATTTGGCAGACCGCCACACCTTTGATAGCCTTGCAAGCGGTAGCAGATCGAGCAGAGCGACAGTTCACGGCATGGAAAACTGGTCAATTTCCCTTCAGCGCAGGAATCTCAAGGTTTTTGGCCATGAAAATCATACTCTTGTGCAGATCGACGACCTCATGGTCGCTCCTGAAACAGCAATTTCGAATGCTTCTTTGCAAAATTTTGCAAAGATCACACCACAGTATCCCGGCATTCGCGCGCCACTTCCTCAATCAGTTTCGCTGCAATGGCTCTCGGCGCTCTCACCAATGCTCGACGAAGCCTTCGGCAAGAGCGTCAACGGCTGGGAGATTCAGGCATGGTATTCGCTGGTCACAACGCCCCCTGCGGCACTTATTCCAATGCAGCGGTTCCCGCATGTCGACGGCACCGATCCAGATCAGCTGGCAATGATGCTCTACCTCCACAACACCGATCAGGGCGGCACCGGCTTCTTCCGGCATCGTCGGAGCGGGCTGTCCGCGCTGACGGACTCGACATTCCCGCAGTATCGCGCAGCTTTGGAACAGGACGTCAGGGAACATGGCCTACCCGCGGCCGCTTATGTCACGGACGGCGCCCCCTTCTTCGATCTGGAATACTCCAGCGACGGTGCCTTCAATCAGGCAGTATTCTACCGCGGGAATCTCCTGCACTCAGGACTGATCCATAATCCGGCACAGCTTTCACCCGACCCCACCAAGGGGCGACTGACAATCAACGCATTCTTCCGCCCCGCAATCTGAGCTGAAAGAAACAGAAGTGACCCACAAGGCAGTACAAAAGCTAGTCATCGTCGGCGGTGGCACCGCCGGCTGGATAACAGCGGCTGCGTTCGCCCGGCTGCTGGGCAAGAGCCTGACAATCGAGCTGGTCGAATCCGACGCAATCGGAACCGTCGGTGTCGGAGAGGCGACGATCCCGCAGATCATCCGACTCAATACGATCCTTGGCCTCGACGAACATGATTTCGTGCGACGCACCAACGGCACTTTCAAGCTGGGCATCGAATTCGTCGACTGGGGGAGCAAGGGGACCCGATATCTTCACACCTTTGGCGATGCAGGCATGTCGCTGGCCGGCGCGCCGTTTCACCAGCACTGGCTTCGCGCCGCGCAGGCTGGGCATGACAAGAGCCTGTGGCATTATTCGCTTCATCAACTGGCTGCGGATCATGCGAAGTTCGGCAAGTTAGACAGGGTCGGCAACACCGCCATGACGGGCCTCGCCTATGCCTATCACTTCGATGCCAGCCTTTATGCAACGTACCTTAGGGCATATTCCGAAGAGCTGGGCGTCACTCGCACCGAAGGCATGGTCAGTGCGGTCATGCGCGATGGTGAAAGTGGAGACATCACCAAGATCATTCTTGATGGTGGGCGCGAAGTCTCAGGGGACTTCTTCATCGATTGCACCGGCTTTCGCGGCTTGCTGATCGGCCAGGAACTGGGCGTCGCCTATCAGGACTGGTCGCACTGGCTCCCGTGCAATTCGGCGCAGGCCGTGCCGAGCGAGCGACTTGAAACGCTGGTGCCTTATACAAGGGCAACGGCGAAGGATGCTGGCTGGCAATGGCGCATCCCGCTGCAACATCGCACCGGCAACGGCCATGTCTATTGCAGCGACTTCATTTCCGATGATGAAGCAGCGCAGGTCCTGCTCGACGGGCTCGACACCCCTGCCCTCGCCGATCCGCGCCCGATCCGCTTTACCACCGGAAGGCGCGAGCAGTTCTGGTCGCACAATTGCGCAGCCATCGGTTTGTCGAGCGGCTTTCTGGAGCCGCTAGAATCGACCAGCATCCACTTGATCCAATCGCACGTCAGCCGCCTGCTGCAGCTGTTCCCCGGCAGCGGCAATGCGGCGGCGGAACGCGATGAATACAACCGCCGCTGCGCCGCCGAGCTCGAGCAGATCCGCGACTTCCTGATCCTGCATTACCACCAGACTGCACGCGAGGATTCCGAATTCTGGCGCTATTGCCGCAACATGGCAGTACCAGACAGCCTGACGCACAAACTTGCGCTGTTCGCCTCGACAGGGCGGGTCGGCCGCGATGCCGACGATCTATTCCGCGAGGCAAGCTGGGTGCAGGTAATGCTGGGCCAGGGTGTAATGCCGCAAGGCCACGATCCCATGGCAACCGGATTGACCGGCCAGCAGTCCGAGGAATTTCTGACCAACGTCCGCAAGCTGATCGAACGCGCGGTAGACGGCCTTCCCACACATCAGGAATATCTGAACGCGCATTGTCCGGCGGCAATCTGAAAATCATGGCGGAGAGGGAGGGATTCGAACCCTCGATACGGTTACCCGTATACCGCATTTCGAGTGCGGCGCATTCGACCTCTCTGCCACCTCTCCGCGTAGATGAAGCGCAATAGCGGGTAGCAAGGCCACCCCGGTCGGATTGCGAGCGCGCCCGTTAGCCTAGTGCCCGGCGCTTGCCAAGACCTCTCTTGGGACAAAATGCGTGCATATCTCGCAGCCTGCATGCCAATTCCCTTGTTTTGGCGGCCAGCACGTCCATATTTCGACGTATGGAACGCGCTCACTTTTTCTCCAATCAAGCAGGACGCACCATCAACGCACCCCGCCTCTCGCGGAGCCGCTTCGGGATTGGTGATGTCGTGCGGCACAAATATTTCGATTTCCGCGGTGTGGTCTTCGATATCGACCCGGTCTTCGCCAATAGCGAGGAATGGTATCAGTCGATCCCGGAAGAAATCCGCCCGCCGCGCGATCAGCCGTTCTACCACCTGCTCGCGGAAAACGACGATTCGAGCTACGTCGCCTATGTCAGTCAGGGCAATCTGATCGCTGATGCGAGCGGTGGGCCGATTGATCATCCCAGAGTGGCCCAGCTGTTCGAGCAATTCAGGGACGGGCGCTATCGCATGCGCCGGTCGTTGACGCACTAGGTCAAGCGAACTGCGCTTGGGGGAGCGCAATCCATGTCCAGCAATCCGCAATTCACCCATGGCTCCGTCCGCCAGCGCCTTGAACTCGCGCTGACACATGAAATGCGCGATGGAGAGGAAGTCGCCTGGCAGGGAATGAAGCTGGCCCGGATTGAGCCGAAGGGTTTTGCAATCTGGCTGTTTGCGATTCCCTGGACGGCATTCTCACTGTTCTGGACCGCGATGGCATCGCTGGCGACAGTCGCCACGGACGATTCCGTCGGGATCCTCGGTTGGGCTTTCCCGCTGTTCGGCACCCCCTTCATCCTGATCGGGCTCGGCATGCTGGCAATGCCTTTCGTGCCCTATTTCCAGCGTGGAAGAATCCTGTTCGCGGTGACCAACCAGCGTGTTCTGCAGCTGGAAATGGGCCGCGACCTGACGGTCAAGTCGATCCCCGCCAGCAGGATTGGCGATATCGTGCGAAGGGAAAGCGGCGATGGCACCGGATCGGTAGAGATCGCGCTGTCCGCGGCGATCATGGGCGTAAATGGTCGCCGCACCACCGAAATGACGCTGGGTCGGGTTGACGATATTCGAGGCGCATACGCAGCGGTGCTCGAATTGAGTCAGCAAGACTAGCTTTTCAGCTTCCAGCCCGATTTCAGCACCGCGTAAACGGCAATTGCGATCGCGATATTGAGCGCGCCCAGTCCTGCGGCGGCAATCAGGACGTCACCGTGCGATCCGATGTCGCTTTCGCCAAGGAAGCCATAGCGAAAGCCCGAAATCACATAGAAGAACGGATTGGCACGGCTCACCGCCTGAAACGCCGGCGCGAGGTTTTCGATGACGTAAAACGTGCCAGACAGCAGCGACAGCGGGGCGATGACGAAATTGGTGATCGCCGCGTTGTGATCGAACTTCTCCGACCAGACCGATGTCGCAAGACCGAGCAGTGCCAGCAGGATTGATCCCATCAGTCCAAACCAGATGATCGCCCAGAGATGTTCGATTGCGAGGCTGACGCCGGGCCACAATACCATCGCCAGCCCCACGGTGCAGCCCACGGCGATGGCGCGGGTCACGGCTGCGGCGACGATGCCTGCCATCAATTCGCCCGACGACAGCGGCGGCATCAGCAGGTCGATGATTGTCCCCTGGATCTTGCCCGAGAGCAGCGAAAAGGACGAATTGGCAAAGGCATTCTGCATCATTCCCATGACGATCAGGCCCGGCGCGACAAAGCTGGCGAACGGGACGCCCAGCACTTCGCGCCCTTCACGGCCCAGCGCGACGGTGAAGATAACCAGAAACAGCAGCGTCGTTACTGCCGGTGCCCAGATCGTCTGCGTCTGCACCTTGAGAAACCGCCGCACCTCCTTCATATAGAGGGCGAACAACCCGATGCGGTTGACGCCGGTGATGATTGGCTGTCCGCGCGGGGAAAAACGGGTGTTCCCCCCGGTGTCTTTCTGTATGGGAACAGGGTTTGCTGAAATCTCTTCTGCCATGATTGGGCGCGTAAGCCCTCTGGCATGATGTGACAAGCTGCCTATCTTGAGGCAGACGGTCGTTGGCCGAACGGAGAACGGATTAACATGAGTTGGACTGATGAGCGGATCGCTACGCTCAAGAAGATGTGGGAAGGCGGCGCAACCGCCAGCCAGATCGCCGAGGAACTGGGCGGAGTCAGCCGCAACGCGGTGATCGGCAAAGCTCACCGGCTGGGCCTGAAATCACGCCCTTCACCGGTCAAGGCGAACGACAAGAAGAAGCCGGCGAAGAAACCGGCGGCCAAGCCTGCGCCCGCTGCGAAGAAAGCGGCACCACCCGCGCCCAAGCCGTCGCCAAAGCCTGCTGCTGCCGAAAACGAAAGCGCGCCGGAAGCACCTGTGGCCAAGGCGGATACGGCACCGGCGAAGGAGGGCAATTCGCAGCCCATGCCCAACCCCACGCCAGATCTTCCAAAGATCGTTTCGGTCGGCCCCGGCGGGTTCCTGCGCCAAGGCCCGGGCGACCAGCAGGCACCGATTCCCCCTGCTCCGCCGCGGCGGCTGGTTCCGGCCAAGCCAAGCCCAGAAATCGCCGACAAGACAAGCCTGCTCGATCTGTCGGACAAGGTGTGCCGCTGGCCGATGGGCCATCCGGGCGAACCCGATTTCCATTTCTGCGGAGAAACGGTGAACCCCGGTTTCCCCTATTGCGTCGAACATTGCGGGCGGGCCTATCAGGCACAGCTTCCGCGTGGCGCACGCCGTCCCCCACCGCCGCTTCCTTTCGGCGGGCCACGCGTCCGCTGACCTATTGAATGACCGTTCCCGCCCGGCCAGCGCCCACGATGGCGCAGCCGGGTGGTTTTCTGTTTCGAGGAACCAGAGACACGCAGGAGTTCACTCATGCGCATCACCCCTATCTTTGTCGTTTCGACTGCCCTGGGACTCTCATTGCCCTCGGCAGCCAATGCCGCCCTGCCCGAACCGGTTCGCGACCTGATCGACGCGGCTGTCGCCACCGGCGACGAAGCAAAGGTGCGAACGGTGATCGACCTTGCGCTGACGACCAACCCCGACGACGCGGTGGAGCTCGAGACGATCCGCGCCTTTGTCCTGGCGGAGCTGGCCGCGGCAAAGGCCGCCGAAGAGCAGGAGAAGCAGGAAGAAATCAGGGCCGCCGGACTGTTCGAAAACTGGTCTGGCAAGGGCGAATTCGGTGCATTTCAAGCGACCGGAAACTCCTCCAACACGGGGGTCACCGCCGGGTTGACGGTTCAGCGCGACGGGATCAACTGGCGTCATAATCTGACCGCGAGGGTCGATTACCAGCGCGCAAACGGGGTGACCACGCGCGAGCAATTCCTCGCCCGCTACGAACCCAACATCAATATCTCCGACGATTTCTACGTCTACGCACTGGCGCAATATGAACGCGATCGGTTTCAGGGGTTCTCGGCCCGATATGCGGTTTCAGGCGGCATCGGCTATCAGGTGCTGGACGAAGAGGACATCCAGCTCTCGGTG